>JGIcombinedJ21911_10000023_pt1 | contig 30325 bp, 19 predicted proteins | sample BarGraNGADG00211_FD_21911 | JGI IMG/M metagenome (IMG submission 21911)
CTTTCCAAATCTCTGACAGCTTTCGGAAATACAATACCTACATCTTATTTACATGATCAAAGACGCTAATCCGGCTGACAAAACGGAGTTTCAGACCATGCCATCAAAACAAACTGTGGAATTGAGATCTCCCGACGGATCGGCTGATATTTACATGCTTTTTGCCGGCCTTGTGGTTGCTGTGGAGCATGGTCTTGAAATGGAGGATGCACTAAAAAAAGCCGAAGAATTCTATGTTGATTATAATATCTTCAGGAATCAACAAAAAGCAAAAAAGAAAAATCTTGAATCTTTACCATCTTCATGCTGGGATTCAGCTGAATGTCTTTTAGCACAGAGGGATTACTTTGAAAAAGATGGTGTATTCCCTTCAGGGGTAATTGAAAATGTTGTTTCGAAGCTAAAGGCATTTGATGATAAAGGACTTAGCGAAAAACTGTATAACAGGAATGACGAGATAAGTACGCTTGTCAGGAAGTATATTCATTGCAGCTAACTGCATGAATACCATTAGTGGAGAAAATGACTTTAGCAATAAACATATTAAGAAACAGACAGCATGGCCATAAGAAGATTGAAATCTGCTGCTTCCTTAAAGTTCATAATCTAAATGGCTTTAAGACTCATATCCAGGCTTTTGATCTGATGTGTAAGCGCTCCGACAGAAATGAAATCAACGCCGCATTCCGCATATGATCTGATGGTCCTNAGGGTTATTCCTCCTGATGATTCTGTTTCGTACCTGCCTGAAATTTCTTTAACGGCAGAAAGAGTCTCTTTTATACTGAAGTTGTCAAGCATAATACGATCTACCCCGCCTACTGAAAGTATAGTTCTAATATCGTCAAGGGATCGTGCTTCAATCTCGATTTTAAGTTTAAGTTTGGTCTCCTTCAGATATTCTCTGGTTTTAATTATTGCCTTCTCAATCCCTCCCGCGTAGTCGATATGATTGTCTTTCAGCATTATCATGTCGTATAACCCCATTCGGTGATTCAATCCTCCTCCTATCCTCACAGCCTCTTTTTCAAGAAATCTGAAACCAGGAGTTGTCTTTCGGGTATCGAGGATCCTGGTCTTCAATCCTTTAAGCTCTTTTACATATTCATGAGTGCTAGTTGCGATTCCGCTCATTCTTTGCATGATGTTCAGAACAAGACGTTCTGACTTAAGAATTGATCGCTGCCTGCCTGAAATGTAGAATGCAATATCTCCGGGGAGTACACCGGCACCGTCTTCAAGAACAACATCATATTTAAGGTCTTCATCAATTATGGGGAAGAGCGCACCTGCAACCCTGATTCCTGCAATTATACCTTTCTCTTTGATAAGGAGCTTTGCTTTCCCGGTTTTTTCTGCCGGAATGCATGCAAGCGATGAATGATCACCATCACCTAAATCCTCAGCAAGGCTTTTTAAGATGAATTCCCTGAGAATTCTATTTTCCATTGTCAGATTCAATACGTATCTGATGAATGAGCAATTCCTGGTCAACTTTCTTTAGAAGGAAATAGACACGGAAATCTCCTTTCTCTGTCTTAAGATTGCCGATGGCATATTGAGCATCGTTTTTTGCACCCTGATGAAGGATAGTGAAATCTTTAGTCCTGTACTCAGCAAAAAAATCTTTCAGTATAGTCTCAGCTACATTTTTTTTGTAGAAATCCTCCTTATCGAGAAGAAGAAGTTCAATTGTAGAATTCATATACTTTGATAATTCAGCTGCATTTCCAGCTTTAATAGCAATAGAAATTCCCTCGGGTATTTTTGCCTGATCCTGCGCCGTGGCAGAAAGACTGCTTAAAGCGAACAATACTACCGGAATAATATTTACGGATTTCATATCAGTACAGTTTAAATATTGCGGACAAACAAATCATTGCTCTACAAATTTAATACTAATTTGATTACTAAAGACATCTTCTTAATAATAACCAGTAATATCATTAGGATTAAGATACTATAAAATGCTATTTTTGTAATACTTCTACAGTTCAGTTATAAAACAAAATTGAAACACATTTTATGAAGATCAGCTTACTGCAAACAGGAAAAACCACTGATAAAAATATGGCGGAGCTGGTTGATCTTTATGCAAATCGTATAAAAAAATATTCGGTTTTTGAGATAATTACACTTCCTGATCTTAAGAACACAAGAAATATGCCGGTTCAGGAACAAATGATTAAAGAAGCCGATAAAATTCTACAGTCGATAAGTAATGATGATTATATAATATTGCTTGATGAGAAAGGAAAGGAATTCAGAACAATAGAGTTTTCGGGCTATTTAGAAAAAATATTTTTGCTTGCAAAAAAGCGGATTGTATTTATTATCGGAGGGCCATGGGGTTTTTCAAAAGAGGTTTATAGCAAGGCTGATTTTAAAATGTCTCTTTCAAAAATGACTTTTCCCCATCAGCTGGTACGATTATTGTTTCTTGAACAACTTTACAGGGTATTTACTATTATTAAAGGTGAACCCTATCACCATGAATAGGTCATGATCTTAAAAATATGAGAGGTAAACATTATAGGATATTTCTTGCTATTCTGACGGTTGTGTTCATTATTCTGGCATATGCTACAGAATCAGTCTATTTCAGTGATTTTGAGTATCGGTTCAGAACTAAGATGTTCAACAAAACTCTGGCTGAAAAAGAAATAATTATGGAGGATTGCCTCAATGCCATGAAGCCTATTCTGGCAATGGAGAATCATCATGGATCGATCACAGAAAATAACCTTTTTTCAATAGCTGAAAAGAACAGGATAAGTATCCTGGAATATTTAGACAATAAACTTGCCTATTATTCAGATAATGAGTTTGATGTACCTGTCATTTATATTGATTCGCTTTATAGCAAGCCATTGGTTTTTCTCCAGAATGGATGGTTTCTTACTAAAACCGTTCAGGCCGGGAATGAAAAAATAGTTGGTCTGCTCAGGTTGCATACTGATTATAGTTTTGAAAACAACATTATTAAAAGCGGATTCGAAAAGGAGTTCAGAATCCCTGAAAATGTTAGTTTAAATACAGATAAAAATGCATCAGAATTCCGGATTTTTGACAAAGAAGGGCTCTTCCTTTTTTCCCTGACGTTCCCCGAGGTGAAAGCTACTACCTATTTTATTCTCATACCTCTAAGTTTTTGGGCCGGGGCATTTGTTTTGATCATTCTTCTTACTCTCAATCTGGTTAAATTGTTGGCAGGCAGGGGGAAAAATTTGATTGCTATCGGTTTTGTGTTGTTCGTTTTTTCTTTGATTTATCTTTTTATTCTTTTTACTGGGAAACCTCCGGTACTTTTTCGGACTGATCTTTTTTCTCCTTACCTTTTTTCTTTAAATAAGTTTATTCCATCCCTTGGCCATTTGTTAATTCTCGGTATAATATCAGCAATTTTTTCAGGTTTTTTTTTCAGGTATTTTCCACTAAAGGAAAGGAATGAAGGAAAGGGTCTAAAGGAATATTTGTTTCTTTCAATTTTGCTGATTACCGGAGCATTATTATTGAGTTTGTTTCATTTGATATTCAGTGAGCTGATTTCAACGTCAAATATAAATTTTGAAACTTATAAAGTGCTTGAAATGGATGCTTTCAGCATAATAGGATTCGGGTCTGTCTTTCTCCTTTTGCTGGTTCCCCTCTTTTATCTGATCAAAATACTTCAATATGTTAAGCTATTTCCACCTCGCATAATTTTCCTGGCTTTTATCCCGTCACTTTGCGTCCTGGCATTACTGTATTTTCATAATTGGGATACTTTCCTTCCTCTGGCTGCTTTTTATTTAGTACTTGCTATCAGTATATGGATATACGGAAAATTTAGCATAGGCGTGTTTAATATGACAGTAATTTTTTCGCTGATTTTCGGATTATATTCACTCTATTTCATCACAATGCTTTCTGAAGCAAAAGCCACTGAAAATCTTAAAATTCAGGCTGTCTCCTTTTCGACTGAAAATGACCCTGAAGCGGAGCACCTGTTACTTGATTTGTGGTCTGTGATCTCTAATGATACCATCCTCAATAATATGATGAAGAATGATCAATTCGAAAGGGATCTGGATAAGATATCCACCTACCTGCATGAAACATATTTTGACGGATACTGGGGCAATTTTAATTTCAGCATTGTTCTTTGTCGTAACGATGATCCATTAAGGATTGGTCCGGGCAATGAAATGTCGGAAAACTGTTTTAAATTTTTTGATGACCGGATAAAGAGAGATGGACATATTCTGACCGGGACTAATTTTTATTTTCTTGACAATCAGGGAGGAAGATCTTATTATCTCGGAAAATTGTTTTTTAAAACTGAAAAGAATACTACTAATGGTTTGTTCATAGAGTTATNCAGTGATGTTAATGATTTTCAGCCAGGATATTCCGAATTGCTGCTTGATAAAAAATACCATGAGTATGCCCATCTGAAAAATTATTCCTTCGCTAAATATTTAAACGGTAAAATTGTTCTGAGCACAGGGGATTTTCCTTTTGATCAAACTGATGCCGAATATGTTGATAAGAATTCAGATTACCGGATATTCAACTCAGACAGCTTTAAGCATGTTCTGTACAAGAACGGGAATGCTACAGTGATGATATCCAGACCTGTTCTTACTGCGGGCGATATAATCATCTCTTTTGCATACCTCTTTGCTTTTATTCTTTTCTTTTCAAACGTGATCATTCTGATAATCAGAAGGCCGGTTGTAAAGAGTGTGAATNTTTTTAATTTCCGCCAGAAATTGCAGCTCTCTTATATTGTAATACTTTTTTTCTCCTTTATATTGATTGGGATTGTTGTTGCTTATATTACAATCGGACAATATCAGACAAAACATTATGAAAACATAAAAGAAAAGCTTAACTCGGTTTATATTGAGCTCGACAGCAAACTTTCGATGGAAAAGAATCTTTCACCTGACTGGAGAAGCAGTAGCTACTCATCTTTAAATGAGTTATTAGTAAAAATTTCAAATGGATTCAATACCGATGTTAATCTTTATAACCTGAATGGATTTCTCATTGCCACTTCACGGCAGGAAATTTTTGACAGGNACCTTACCAGCCATCGTATAAACAATACAGCATTTAATAATATCAAATATTCGGCAAAAAGTGAATATTTTCAGAAAGAGAAAATAGGGAATCTTGAATACTTATCGGCATATGTTCCTTTTCTCAATGCCGATAATAAAGTTATTGCTTATCTGAATCTACCCTATTTCAGGATGCAGAGCGCTCTTGCAAAGGAGATTTCAAATCTGATTGTTGCNGTCATTAATTTCACTCTTCTCCTTATTGTTATAACTATGAGTCTTGCTGTCTTTATAAGTGGACGGCTCACCTCACCGCTTACTATGCTCAGTGAAGGGCTTGCTTCTGTTGGTGTAGGCAAGAAAAGTGAACATCTTAATTATAAGGGTAATGATGAAATTGGGGAGCTGGTGAAGAAGTATAACAGGATGGTTGATGAGATTGAGGAGAGCACCCACAAACTTGCGAACTCTGAAAGGGAATACGCATGGAGAGAGATGGCAAAGCAAATTGCTCATGAGATAAAGAATCCTCTTACTCCAATGAAATTAAATGTGCAACAGTTGTATAAGTCGTGGAATGATAAAGTTCCTGGGTTTGAAAAGATGCTGGAACGTTTTACTAAAAACCAGATTGAATATATTGATAACCTTTCATCAATTGCCTCAGCTTTCTCAGCTTTTGCGAAGATGCCGGCAACCAATCCTGTAGAAGTAAACCTGCTCGATCAGATCAGAATAACACTCGAACTCTTTAAGAATACCGACAATGTTAACTTTCATGTGCAATGGCCTCATGAAAGCAAAATTGCTATTTATGCTGATAAAGAGCAACTTAATGGAGTCTTTTCAAATCTTATCAAGAATGGGATACAATCTGTTCCATCACGACGTAAGGGATCTATAATTGTTAAGCCGGAGGTGAAGGGTGATAAGGTTATTGTTTCGATTGCAGATAATGGATCAGGTATACCGGCAGATTTGCAGAAGAATCTTTTTACACCCAATTTTACTACCAAGTCGTCGGGAATGGGACTTGGGTTATCTATAGCAAAGAAATACATTGAAAGCGCAAATGGCAGAATCTGGTTTGAATCTGAGGCTGATAAGGGTTCCGTTTTTTATTTTGAATTGCCGGTCCTGTACACTGTTGAAAAACCGGGAAGACTTTAAGTAAGAATTAGTAAAAAATAATCAAGATAATAGTTATATTAGCAGTTCTGATATACAAATGATGACCGGAATTTTTTTGGGCCATAGCAAGAGACTTATACTTAGTTTGCTGATACTTGGTTTTAGCAGTACAGTCTTATTCTCTCAGAAAACCCTCTCGGGTAATATTAATCAGCCTAAAACACATGTAGTCACTATCGGACCTGACAGGGTTACCGTTGATAATGTTTCAGGATTTGGAGTTAACGATACCATTCTGCTAATTCAGATGCAGGGTGTAAAAATTCTTACAGCTTCGAATTATGGTACTCTGCAGGATAAATTTGGAGAGCCGGGAATGCATGAATTCATGATCATTCTAAGTATAAATGTTGGAGCAAAGGAGATAGTATTCCGTAATAATATTCTTAAAACCTATAATCCAATTGGTAATATCCAGATAATAAGGGTCCCCTATTACAACAGTGCCACAATTACCGGTAAGCTTTTCTGCGATCCATGGGACCCTGTAACAAAATCAGGTGGTGTTCTGGCACTTATTCTAGGAAGAACCCTGAATCTAAATGCAGATATAGATGTTTCAGTTCTTGGTTTTAAAGGCGGTAAAGACACTATCGGCAATGGGATCTGCTGGAATACAAATACCGTCCTTTATGGGAGGGAATACTATGCAAGAAGTTTTACAAATGCCGGTTATAAGGGAGAAGGTGTTGCCAATGAGACAGAATTCAATCAACCACTTGGTTCAAATTATATGAAGGGGTTAGGTAATAACTGGACCGGGGGAGGCGGAGGAAATGGCAGATATTCCGGCGGTGGTGGCGGATCGAATCGTGGTGCAGGAGGTTTAGGCGGGCTTGAAGATTGTTTTCCTCCCTTACCCGGAGGAAATGGAGGACTTAAAGCAGACCATCCTTCGCTGCTTGACAGGATTTATATGGGTGGAGGGGGTGGTGCCTCAACTACCTCATTAACAGGCACATCCTCATACGGAGGAAATGGGGGAGGAATAGTGATAATTGTTGCTGATGCTATAGCAGGTAACGGAGGGAATATTCTTTCAAACGGCGGCAACGGCGGAAATGAAACCGGTATTGGAGGTTCCGGAGGAGGAGGTGCAGGTGGATCTATCTCACTTTCATTAAATGGTTTTGGATCAACACCTTTAACGTTTTCTGTTTTTGGCGGGAACGGAGGTAATAATCCAGGTACTTTCGGAGAAGGCGGAGGTGGTGGTGGCGGGTTAGTGTATTTGAGTACAAACAATACTCCAAATGTTACAAACAATCTTAATGGAGGCCTTCCTGGTAACAATCTTACATCCACCGCATTTCCTGGTGCAATTGGAGAAAAGAAACTGGGATTTAACGCCATTCTAAATGGATTTTTGTTTAATTCAATTAGTTCCATCATTACTGATGATCAGATCGATTCAGTCTGTTCCAATATGATCCCTCCCAAGATTATTGGTACTAAACCTGTTGGTGGAACCGGACCATATACTTATCTCTGGGAGAAAAGCTATGACCTGGTTACATGGATTCCTCTCACTAACGATTCTGATCCTACAAACTATACTCCTCCGGCAGTGAGTGAAACTGCTACTGTATGGTTCAGAAGAACGATTACCGACTCTTCAGTTCCAGTTCTGGTTGATGTAAGTAAATCTGTAAAAATCATTGTTCAGCCCTTTATTAAGAATAATATAATCGGTACTTCCGATACCATATGTTTTGCCCAGGATCCTCCTGCCTTTACTTCTAAAGCGATACTACAGGACGGTAACGGTAAATACTCCTTCAATTGGGAAGTCAGTCTTAATAACAGTTTATTTACTATTCCTGCAAATCCTCATAATTCGGAAGGATATACTCCTCCACCTGCTCTTACACTTACCTCATGGTACAGGCGTACGGTAACATCAGGCAGGTGTGTCGATGCTACAGCCATTGTCAAAATCACTGTTCTTGATTCTATTAAGAATAACAGGATACTTAATTCTCCCGCAGATATTTGTTATGGTATGCCATTTACCAACCTTTCAGCAACAACTACCGGAACCACTCCGGCACTGGGAGGAGGAGACAATTCATACAGGTTCCAATGGGAGAGTAACATTAATGGGGCAGGGTGGGGAACTGCACCGGGGNTAAGCACGGGAACAGGCTATGATCCTATCGAATTACCGCAAAGGACCCCATCNAATCAATATATCTTCCGGCGTGTAGTTTATTCCGGAAGTCACAATGTTTGTTCTAAAACGAGCAACGCGGTTCTACTTAAAGATTTTCCGGTTATTACAAATAATACTATTGCACCTGTTCCGTCAATATGTTCCGGATCTGCACCTNCAAACCTTATAGGATCAAAAACTCCAACTCTTGCCGGGGGAAACACAATTTATANCTATAGCTGGCAGGACAGCACAAAATCTCATACATGGGCTCCAATCTCAGGAGCGACAAGTCCTGATTATCAGCCACCTGCATTGACTGATACAACCAGATACAGACGAATTGTCTTCTCCTCAGCCTGCTCCGATGTAAGCAAATCAATAAGAGTCATTGTTCATAAACCAATTTTGAATAATAACATAATACTTTCTACAGGTGGTGTCACCGAAACAATATGTAATAATCAGATACCAGGTCAGCTGATTGGCGCTCCTGCAACAGGCGGGACGGGTATTCCGGGNGATTATGCTTANGTATGGAAGTTTTCGACTGATAATTCCGTCTTTACCACGGTACCTTCTGGCGGTACCGGAATTTCTTTTCAGCCGGCCGCGCTCACAACAACAACTTATTATAGACGGGACGTTATATCCGGCGCCTGCACTGTAAGCAGCAATTCAATAACAATTACTGTTCTACCGTTAATAGCAAATAATATTATTTCAGGCACTGCGAAAGTATGTTATAGTCGCTTACCTGATGTCATTACGGGTGCNGTCCTGTCTGGCGGATCAGGTACATATAATTATTTCTGGCAGCAGAGTACAGATGGGGGAATCCAATGGAATGCTGCAACCGGAACAAATAACGCCGCAACTTATCAGGCTCCGGCATTATTTGCTGCCACANTATACAGACGGACCGTTACTTCAGGTTTAAATAATTGTTGTACAAATANCTCAAATGTANTTGATATAGGAATTGACCCGTTACCGTCAAGCCCGCTTAACGCAGGACCGGATACAATTATCTTTTCAGTTAAGAAAATTTATCATATGAAAGCTCTTGCACCGCTGCCGGGCGAATCAGGAGCATGGAAAATCCTTCAAAATGGAACAGCTTCCATTGAAGATACGACAAGTTATAAATCATTTGTGAGCAATCTGTCTGTAGGTAAAAATTCATTTTTATGGACTATTACCAAAGGCCTTTGCAAAGTGAAGGATTCTGTAACAATAGAATTACTCAAAGATTTTATACCCCAGGGTTTCTCCCCAAATGGAGATGCCTGGAACAATACATTTGTAATAGAAGGATTAAATTCTGAGGACAATTATATTGATCTGAGTATTGTTAACGGAGCAGGAACAGAAGTATTTTCCACTTCGAACCGCGGTAATCCTGACAAAAAGCTGGATTGGGACGGAAAGAACACCAAAGGTTATGATCTTTCAGAGGGCACATATTATTACATGCTGAAAATAACTCCAAAAATACCAGGGGGTTCTGCTACCAAGAAGAGTGGATTTATAATTCTTAAAAGATATTGATGACAAGATTATTGATACGGATTTATGTGGATCTTCGACGAATGTATAAGATAAAGTTAATATTCTGTTTTTTGTTCATTTATACTTTCACAAGTGTTCGGGGACAGGCAGTTCCTGATTCTACAGGGATCAGCCTCGGATACCCTGTTTATAGTCAATATCTTCAGAATGGTCTGTTGATTAATCCTGCTTATGCTGGTTCCCGGGGATCATTGAGTGCTTTTTTATCATACAGGATGCAATGGATGGGTATACCTGATGCTCCTGTTTTTCAGTCGGTATCCCTTAACACTCCAATGAAAAACGATAAGGTTGGACTCGGGATAATGGCTCAGTTCATGAAATTCGGCTTTACAAAATCGCAAAGTATATATGCCAGTTATGCTTATCATATCAAATTAAAAAAGGGGAAGATATCATTCGGACTGAAGGGGGGGTTCGATAGGTCAAATACCGACTATACGGGTATTCTTACAACAACAAAGAATGATCCGGTTTTCACAGGAAATGACAAACCCTATTTTCTTCCAAATGTTGGTGCAGGGATCTACTATTTCAGCGATAAGTTATTTGGAGGAGTATCTGTTCCTTCATTTCTGAGCTATAGAAAAAATACTGCAACGGGTTCTCTGGAGGCGTATCATAGTTTCAGCCAGTACGATCTGGTCTTTTTTGCCGGAGGACTTATTACTTTTTCAGAGGCTTTCAAATTTAAACCTTCAGTACTGGTCGATTATTCTCTTCAAAACACAAAAAATCTTACACAGTTTGACATAAACGGTAATTTCATTTTCGGGGANCTTATATGGCTGGGCGGCTCATGGAGGACATCAGAACAGGTTGCTGTGGGGATTATTCAGGTTCAGCTAAACCCGCAACTGATGTTCGGTTTTTCCTATGATTACCCGGTTGGAAGGATGAATTCCTACTCAAAAGGATCAAGTGAATTTATATTGCGTTACGAATTCGGATATAAGGTAAGCTCTGCCAATCCTAGGTACTTTTAATTATATGAAGATAAGGATACTATATAACATAACATATATTCTATTTGCACTTCTTGTTTCATTTCAGACAAAGGCACAGCAGCCTGCTGTTTATCAGGTTAAAAGNATGTCATTTAATTGGAATGGGTTCAGTAATATCTCCCCCGTCATAGTCAAAGATGGCATAATATTCTGTTCAAACAGGAGATTTAGCGGTATTAAAGACCGTACCGGTTTTGATGGCCGCCGTCTTTATAATATTTACCTGGCAGAAAGAAAAGACACTTCAGCATTCAGGAAGCCAAAAGTATTAAAAAGCGATCGGAACAATAAATTCAATAACGGGCCATTATGTTTTGCTCCTGATGGTAAAACCGTTTATTTTACAAGTGAAATTGAAACAGGTAAAATAGCGGAGGACAGGAATTTTAAGAATCATAGCGGAATTTTTATTTCTGAACTCTCAGGCAATGGTACCGAACTTGTATCCATACGCCCCTTTAAATACAATAATCCACAGTATGAAGTTGGTCAGCCATCAATAAGCAAAGATGGGAAGTACCTTTTCTTTGCATCTGATATGCCTGGCGGCCAGGGAGGATCTGATCTGTATTATTGTGAATATATCAATGGAGATTGGGCCATACCGGTTAACCTTGGACTCAAAGTTAATTCCCCGGGAATTGAAAACTATCCTTATATTCACCCATCAGGTAAATTATATTTTACATCAAACAGGCCCGGTGGTATCGGCAAACTGGATATTTATTTTACCTCACTCTACAATGGTTTCTGGGAAGATCCTTTACTTCTGCCGGAACCAATAAATTCAACTNCTGATGATTTTGCTTTTGTTGCTGAGCCCAATCTGCAGACCGGTTATTTTACCTCAAACCGNCGTAATAATGATGATATCTACGAATTCACTTCAACAATTATAAGAAAAGCAATATGCGACACATTAGTTGAAAACAATTATTGTTACCGGTTTATTGAAGAGAATGCTGCTAAATATGATACAATGCCTTTCCGGTATGAATGGAAATTCGGAGATGGGAGCAGTGGTACCGGACCTGTTGTTGAGCATTGTTATAATAGTCCGGGTACCTATACGGTTCAACTTGATGTATTAAACCTGATTACCAAAGAAGTTACCTTAAATGAAAAGTCTGAAACCGTTGAGGTAACAGAAATTGAGCAACCTTATATTTCAGCACCCGATAAGATTGGTACAAATCAAAGGATAAATCTGAGTGCAGATAGTACTAATCTTCCCGGATGGAAAATAGCCCAATATTACTGGAACTTTGGTGACGAAACAATTGCAGTTGGTAAGCAGGTTGATAAAAGTTACTTCAAACCGGGCACGTATAATATTCAGCTTATTGTAACAACTGAACCAGAACCCGGAGGTGCTGTGAGGGAGGCATGTATTTCGAAAAATATAATTGTTTTACGTCAGCCTTGATACCGAAATTGACTAAATTTGAGCCTGATGAATTTGAATAAATCAATATATAAAATACTCTTGCTCGTTATTTTTCTTGGGTTTCCGATGTTTGTCAGATTGTCAGGGCAGCCGGTTCCTGGAAAAGATGAGAACATCCCTTTTCTGGTAACCTTTGGTAAAGATGGTAAAACATCATGGGGTGACGATGACTTTTATCAGATATTCTTTTTCAGTATTCCGAAAGATTACACCAAACCGTTTTATATAAGAGTTTTTGACCCCGATTGTGGTGGTGAAAATGATGAAATACAGGGGGTATTTGACACTAAAACCAAATTTTCAGTTTATGGGGGTAAAGGAGTGGATCCTGAAAAAAATGAGGAATCGAGGGGATTGTTGAAAGGATTAAACTATAAAACAGGAAACTTATTGGCTTCCAAGGTTTTCGGTAATGAAGCCAGGTATGATAATAAGTATTATACTTTCGGACCCTTTAATCCTGCGGAAGGAGACTATAATGCCCGGTGGAATAGTAATATTTTCAAAATAATATGCGAAGGGATCAGCGGTGATGATGGAAATCTTTACCGGTATTTTCTGAGTAGTAATCCAAATAACGATATTGCAATTGAAGGGGCCAACGCATTTACTTATGCATATCACTTCAGGATGTGGAATAATTTTAAGAGTGTTTCGCATATATATCCTTATATAGATACCGGAATCGTATATATAAGACAGAGTAATTTTGACTGGGACAATGATGGAAGTATTATTGTTGTATCCAGATACAAACAAGGAATAGAGATCCCTATCTCCAATGAGGATAACTGGATCAAATCCAATATCCCTGTTGAACCTGCGGAGGTGGGCGCTTCGCTTGATTTTCAGTTTCACAAAAAGCAGGGAGATCTTGTTAAAAATAATAACGTAGTAATTACGACCGAAAACCAGAGGGGCGATGGTTTGCCGTTCTTTGCCTCACCTATAGGTGGAGTCCCGGTTTACCAGCCGAAAATAAAAGTGGAAAAAGCAAAGCCAAAGAAATAAGTGAAGCCTGATATGAGATTTAATATCAATTTGAAAGTATTAAACGGCACCATCGGGTTCTTATTATTATTTTCAACATTTTTAAATGGTCAGACTTACAGTTTCATGAATTATGGAACGGAAAAGGATATTCCCAATGCGTTTATATATACTATTACCCAGTCAAACGATGGGTTCCTCTGGGTTGGAACCGCCAGTGAATTAACCAGGTTTGACGGCTATAAATTTTACCCGGTACAATATCCGGATTCTGCAGTTGGCCGGTATCCTACAAAAAGCATTAAAGATAAACTGGGAACACTATGGTTCGGTTGCAGCGATGGTGCAGTTCTGTATGTGAAAGAGAATAAATTAATCATGGTTCCTCTTTCAAATTCAAACAGTATAAGTGAACTTATCGAAGGGCCTGATGGTTTGATTTGGGTAATTCCACAGGCTAAAGCAATTTTTTCAATTAATCCGGTGAAGCCGGAAGAGGTGCATCAATACTCGTCTTCCATAGAGCCGGTATTGTATTCTGCTTCTTTTAGCGATTCAGGAAATTTGCTTCTTGGTACCCAGGAGAATCTTCTGGTTTGCAGTCTGAAGAAAGATTCTGTTTCGGTGATTAAAGTCATGGGAGGATTTGATTCTTATGGAGTTACATCTATACACAAGATGAATGATGGTTCGAGGTTTATCCTTGGAACAGACGGAAACGGATTATTTCAATTTAAAATGTCTTCTGACGGCAACAACCTGACACGTCTTATTGACCACCCTGAATTGAACACTCTAAATGTTCAATCCATCTCTGAAGATTCCGACAGATCTATCTGGGTTTCTACTTCCGGTTCAGGAGTAATTCAGTTTGATCAGTCAGATAATTTTGAAAAAGTGAATTCAATCAAATTCTATAATAAAAACTCAGGATTGAACAGTAATGATGTAAGAACAGTATTTCAGGATATTGAAGGGAATTACTGGTTCGGATTATATGGGGAAGGCATTTCTATGCTGACATCATATTCTCTGAGCTCTTATGTTCCGGGCAAGAATTCGAAAGAGAACAATATTTTATACATTAAAAATTTTGATGACAAGTATCTTCTTGGTACACCATCCGGTTTTCACATTTTTGATCCTGTTGCCGGCAAGTCTGTCTCTTTCACAGATCTTATTAATCNGGTTGGAAAAACCGAGATAGTCNCCTATTATCTTGACCAGGAAAAAAATCTTTGGATAGGAACGAAAGGAAATGGTTTGTTTGTAAGAAACAGGACCGGTTCGATAAGAAGGTTTTACAGTTCGGGTGATTCCGGAGCCGATGATATAAAAGATATTGAAATGGATGACCGGAATATCTGGCTGGCAACGACCAACGGTGTTATTGTACTCGATAAAAAGGGCAATACCGCGAAACAATTTGAGATTAATAATGGATTACTTCTTAACAGCAATAATAAGATTCTTCTAAGCAGCGAAGGTATAGCCTATATTAAATTTGATATTAATAACGGACTACCCCACAATAGCATTAATAAGATATTCCTGAGCCGCGAAGGAATTGCATATATTGGTACGGAGAGTGATAAATTATATAAAATATATAAGGGTTTTAATATTACGTCGGTAAATGCCATTATGAGCGGAAGCACCAGGAATAAGATACTATCCTTTTCACAAAGCAGTGATGGTGCAGTTTGGGCAGCAACTGAAGGCAATGGGATATTCAGGTTCCTTAATGATACAGTTACTTCATTAACCAAGTCTGATGATCTGCTATCGAATTATTGTTACAGCACTCTGGCGGATGATGAAAATAATATCTGGATCGGTCATAAAAAAGGATTTTCAAGATATAATTCTAAAACCGGCACTATCAGGATTTTTAGAACCGATTTTGCAGGAGCCGGAGATTGTAATGCACAAGGGATGTTTGAATCGGCCGATAAAAAAATCTTGATAGGGACAACCGGAGGATTAATAGTATATGACAGGTTAAAAGAAAAGAAGAGCCTGGCATTTCCATTTAATAACGTTAACACTATAGAGATAAATGATGTGTCCTATCCCTTTCAATCATCATTTACATTGCCCTATATGAAGTATAAGATCAAGGTTTTTTATTCAGGCATTAATTTCAGTGCACCTGACAAAGTATATTACAGTACATTTCTTGACAACTTTGATCTTGGCTGGAGCAAAATGACTACTTCGAGAGAAGTGTTGTATAGTCTGAGCGACGGCAAGTATAAATTCATGCTTAATTCAGTAAACGAAGATGGCCTCTCACAGGGAACACCAGTATCATTTGATATTTTAATAAAGAAACCATGGTATCGGACATGGTGGTTCTTTTTGTTATCAGTTGCAGCCATAACGGGTATTGTAATTATGATAATAAGGCAAAGGGATAAAGCACAGAAAAAGATTCAGGAATACCTTGAAAAAGAGCTGGCAGCCAGAACGAGTGTTGTAATGAAGCAGAAGGGAGAAATAGAACTTCAGAATATTGAGATCACCGATAGTATAAACTATGCTAAACGAATACAAACCAGCATTTTACCTGATATAGCCAAGATGAAGGAGACATTTAAGGATGCATTTATTCTATTCCATCCACGGGATATTGTGAGCGGGGATTTTTACTGGTTCGACAAACTTGAGGAGGATAAATTTATAGTAGTCTGTGCCGATTCTACAGGACATGGTGTTCCTGGTGCGTTCATGTCGATGATTGGATCCACACTGCTTCAGGATATAGTTACAAGAAAGAGAATTTCAAAACCATCAGAAATTCTGAGTCTTCTTGATAAACAGATTTTTTCCACTCTTAATCAGAATGTTGAATTGGGTGTCTCCAATGACGGTATGGATATGGTGGTTTGCGAGTTTAGCATTTCGACCCGTCATATAAGATTTGCTTCAGCAATGCGACCTGTAATTCTTGTCCTCGATGGTGAACCGTTTTATATAAAAGGAAACAGATCGTCTGTTGGCGGGGAATCGGTGATTGAGAAGTTTTTTGATGATCAGGAATATTACCTTAAGGAAGGGGATACTGTATACCTGTTCTCTGACGGACTACCCGATCAGTTTGGAGGGAAAGATGGCAAAAAAATGAAAATAGCCAGGTTAAAGAAGATGATAGAACAGATTTCTAAACTGCCGATGGAAGAACAAAAAGAGGCTATGCGTAAATTCTATTTTGAATGGAAAGGAAACTATGACCAGGTTGACGATGTTCTTTTAATGGGTATAAAAGTCTGAAAAGTCTATTTATAAGTCTTATTTACTGAAGGTATAATTTCATTTGTGGAAACAACATTGCTCTCATTCAGAGCTCTGTCTTTAATATAGAAATCATACCTGATTGAATCTCCGGGAGAATAAGACTGATAAATGAAAGTTACTGAAATTGTCCCTTTCAGTATTTTATTCTGTCCCAGCCTCTCCATATAAGGGATTCTATAAGCGGCATAAGGCAATAACGGGTCCAGACCAGTGACAAGAACCATCGTTCCCGCTTTTTTTCTGTAAAGAGTTAAGAATAGATTAGTCGAATCAGTCGCACCTTCCGAAGGAGAATTCAATCCAAGATCACCATCTCCGTCTTCAAAACTAAATCTGAGCTTTCCTCCCTTGGAATTGTTGCCCAGGATATCTGTTGTATCAAAAATTGTAAAACTTGTATATTCAATATGAGGAGCTGCAGGCAATTGCACAATCTTCCGGCAGGAATAAAGAACAAATCCGACAATTAAAATTATGACGAGATATTTAATTTCTTTCATGGTTTTTTAGTCAATAAAGTTATCACGAACAAAAACCACACCAAATTTGATCATTTTTTTCTAAAAAATATCCTAATCGGGACACCGGTAAAATCAAATTTTTCCCTCATCCTGTTCTCAAGGTATCTTTTATAGGGATCTTTTACATATTGGGGGAGGTTACAGAAAAATGCAAATGCCGGCGTATATATCGGAAGTTGAGTAACATATTTGATCTTGACATATTTTCCTTTTAAGGCCGGAGGAGGATTGTTTTTGACAACCTGTAACATCACCTCATTTAATTCGGATGTGGAAATTTTCCTGTTCCGGTTCGCGTTAACCAGTTCAATTAATTCAAGCACTTTATGAATTCTCTGCTTATTTATTGCAGAAATAAACAAAATAGGGTAGTCAGTGAAAGGAGCTGTTTTTTCCCTGATGTCTTTTTCAAACAAGATAGTTGTATTGTTTTCTTTTTCAATGAGATCCCATTTATTAACGAGTACTATCATGCCTTTATTGTTTTTTTGAATAAGCGACATAATATTAAGATCCTGGGCTTCGATTCCTCTTGTAGCATCTATCAGAAGAAGACAGATATCCGAATTTTCAATTGTTTTAACTGCCCGCATCACCGAGTAAAATTCGATATCCTCGCTTACTTTTCCTTTCTTGCGTAAACCTGCTGTATCGACAAGAAGAAAATCGTGCTGAAATTTGTTATATCTCGTATATATTGAATCGCGGGTAGTTCCGGCAACCGGAGTGACAATGTTTCTTTCTTCTCCGAGGAGGGAATTCACCAGAGATGATTTACCTACATTAGGCCGACCCACGATTGCAATCCTTGGCAGATCTGGTATTAACCCTGGCTCTTCGGCAGGCAGGTTCTTTACAACTTCATCAAGAAGTTCGCCAGTACCACTTCCATTCATGGAACTTAACGGAAAATAATCACCGAGCCCGAGGTTATAAAATTCACTTGCATCCAGCAATCTTTCACCATTATCGACCTTGTTAACAACAAGTAGTACTTTCTTGTCTACTCTTCTGAGAAGCGAGGCAACTGAGGTATCCAGATCGTGTATNCCACATGTTACGTCTACCATGAACAGGATGAGATCCGANTCTTCGATTGCAAGCAGAACCTGTTTGTTTATCTCCTCTTCAAAAATATCATCAGAGTTCTGAACATATCCGCCAGTATCGATTACAGAAAAATCGATTCCATTCCAGAATGATACACCATAGTTGCGATCGCGGGTAACTCCGCTTACTTCGTCAACGATGGCTTCTCTTGAATCGGTGAGCCTGTTGAAAAGTGTCGATTTACCAACATTGGGTCTGCCTACTATTGCAACTATTCTACTCATAAAATAATTATAATATTTGTTCTATTGATAACCAAATCTTTTAAGTATCAGTGGTTTATCTCTCCAGTCTTTAGTTACTTTTACATATAATTCAAGAAAGACCTTCTTTTTGAAAAAATCTTCCATATCATGCCTGGCATCAGTACCCACCCGTTTTAACATAGATCCTTTGTGTCCGATAATTATACCTTTCTGACTGTCGCGCGTAACATGAATCAGTGCCCTTATTTTAATGATATTCTTCTCGTCTTTGAAGCTTTCGATCTCTATCTCGACAGAATATGGGATTTCCTTTTTATAGTTTACGAGGATCTTTTCCCGGATGATTTCCGACGCAAAAAAACGTTCATATTTGTCGGTAAGCTGATCTTTCGGAAAGAAAGGAGGACTCTCAGGAAGCTTTAACAGAATTGAATTTAGCAGCGAATCGAGATTGAAATTTTTAAGTGCAGAAACCGGGATTACAGGTGAATCCGGAAATGCCTGATGCCACAATTCAACAACTTTTTCAAGATCGCCCTGATTTGTCAGGTCAACCTTATTTATAGCAATTATTACAGGTATTCCTGATTCTCTTACCTTATCTATATATTCTCCTTCACTAGCATTACGTTCAGTTACATCAGTAACATAGAGTATCATATCAGCATCAGAAAGAGCAGTATTTACAAAGTTCATCATTTTTTCCTGAAGCTTATACTGGGGTCTGAGTATTCCGGGTGTATCAGAATAGACTATCTGAAAATCCTCGCCATTTACGATTCCCATTATACGGTGACGTGTGGTCTGAGCTTTTGATGTGATAATAGAAAGCTTTTCTCCGACCAGAGCATTCATAATTGTTGATTTCCCTACGTTGGGATTACCCAGAATATTTACAAAACCTGATCTGTGAATCATCTTTAAAGATTAAAAAATTCCCCGCTTAAGCATACTTACCTCCTTGTCATTAAGGTATCTCCACTTTCCCCTCTGTACATTCTTTTTGGTAAGCCCGGCAAAATATACCCGGTCGAGTTTTTTGACTTTGTAACCAAGTGTTTCAAACATTCTCCTGATGACTCTGTTCTGTCCGGAGTGAAGTTCTATTCCAATCTGACTCTTATCATCAGGGTCGGCATAAGAAACAGCATCAGCAACAACCGTAATTCCATCAAGTTCAATCCCCTCTGTGAGCTTGAAAAGATCGTTTTTGGTGACGGGATTATCAAGAAAAACATGATATATTTTTCTTCTTTTAAACTTTGGATGGGTCAGTTTACCTGCAAGATCGCCATCGTTGGTAAGAAGAAGCACCCCCGTGGTGGCTTTATCGAGTCGCCCTACAGGATAGACTCTTTCACGGCAACTGTCAACGATAAGTTCAAGTACGGTATGTTCAGCATGAGGATCTTCTACAGTCGTAACATAATCTTTTGGCTTATTCATAAGTATGTATACCTTTTTTTCAGCCGAAAGTCTTTTATTTTTATACCTGACATCATCATAATAGCTGACCTTGGTCCCCATATCTGTAACTATCTGACCATTTACTTTTATCAGTCCGTTTTTTATATGTTCATCAGCGTCTCTTCTGGAGCAGACACCACTGTTGGCAATAAACCTGTTAAGTCTTATTAATGTAATTTCCTCCTTATTAGATTTTCGCACTTGCCTGCCTTCAGGTCTTCGATTCTCCATATCAATTAATTATCAGCGTGCAAAGGTACTATTATTTGGCAATATTATGATTTGTTGATTTTTTTGCACCTTTGTAAATCTGAAAAAATAATCAATATGGCATTAATAAAATCTATATCTGGCATCAGGGGAACAATAGGTGGAAAACCGGGAGAAAGCTTATCTCCGGTGGATATTGTAAAATTTGCAGCATCGTTCGGGACGTGGATCCGGATAAGACATCAAAAAAGCGGATTAAAAGTAATTGTTGGTCGTGATGCCCGTAAATCAGGAAGCATGGTAAATAGCCTGGTAATTACTACCTTGCGTAGTCTCGGAATAAATGTGATTGACCTGGGAATGGCAACAACTCCTACCGTAGAATTAGCAGTTACCGGGACACATGCCGATGGAGGGATTATTATTACTGCCAGCCATAATCCAGCTGAATGGAATGCCTTGAAACTGGTTAATGAGAAAGGTGAGTTTCTTTCGGCTCAGGATGGGATGCAAGTGCTGGAAATAGCTGCCAGTGAAGATTTTAATTTTATTTCAAATGATCTTACCGGATCACTTGTGAATGATGACTCATGGGGGAAGAAGCATATTGATCAGATTCTTGCATTAAAACTTGTTGATAAAAAAGCAATTAAAGCTGCCGGTTTCACTGTCGCAATAGATTGTATCAACTCCGTAGGTGGTATAATACTGCCTCATTTGCTTAACTCCTTAGGTGTGAGCAATGTGATTGGACTTAATACGATACCGGATGGTAATTTTGCCCACAATCCTGAACCCCTGCCTGAAAACCTTAAGGCTATTTCAGAGTTTGTTGTTAAAGGGAAGGCTGATCTGGGGTTTGTAGTTGACCCTGATGTTGACCGGCTTGCCATTGTCTGTGAAGATGGAGAAATGTTTGGAGAAGAGTATACTCTTGTTTCAGTCTCGGATTATATCCTTAAAAATACTCCCGGAAATACAGTATCTAATCTATCCTCAACAAAAGCATTGAAAGATGTAACTGTAAAATATGCCTGCAAACACTATTCATCTGCAGTAGGTGAAGTAAATGTAGTGGAAGAGATGAAAAAAAGAAATGCTGTTATAGGTGGAGAAGGCAATGGAGGAGTAATTTACCCTGAACTTCATTTCGGCCGCGATGCACTGGTTGGAATAGCTCTTTTTCTGACGCATCTGGCAAAAAGTAATCTGAAATGTTCCGCTTTACGTAAGCTTTATCCACATTATTTCATAGCTAAGAAAAAACTTACCCTTGACCCGGCTATAGAATTCAGCCAGATTATTCATGATGTCAAAAATCATTTTAAGGGTAATCTGATCGATGAGCGTGATGGTTTATGGATTGATAACAAAAATGGCTGGGTTCAGATAAGGAAGTCGAATACAGAGCCAATTATGCGGATCTATGCTGAAGGAAGAACAATTCACGAGGCAGATGAACTAGCAAATACAGTGATCGGAATTGTTAAAAAAACCTAAATTCAATTTATTTTTTTGACTCCTCCGGAATAAATATGCCTGCAAGGATGTCTAAAATTCATAAAGCCTACATAGGATTCATGTTAAAAATTGTTAATGACTAAAAAGGGAGAACCCTTTTTAATACTTTTGTGGCTGATTTTTTGGAATCTACTAATTATTTTTATTTGAAATGAACCGGGCATGTTTTACAGACCAAATTACCTGAGTAAAATAAATTTATGCATGCGAACTCCATCATCCCTTTAAAAACAAATTCTATTTATGATGAAAAGAACACTTATTATCGCGGGAATTATTGTTGTTGCTGCAATCATTGTGTTGATTGTTATCAGTAAGGTCACCTCTAAGAAAGATGTAGCAAATCTTTATGCTGATTCGGAAAAGGGTCAGTTTGATATAGTTGTTACAACAACCGGAGAATTGCAGGCAAAAAAATCGACCGACATTTTTGGCCCGGAGTTTACCCAGAGTAGAGGTATCAGGGCAATGGACATAAAAATTACGGATATGGTTCCTGAAGGAACTGAGGTTAAAGCAGGAGATTATGTTGCAACTCTCGACAGGACTGCATTTGATAATAGTCTGAAGGATGAACTTGAAAGGCTTACTACTTATGAAACCAACCTGGAAATGAAAATACTTGATACTGCGGTTACTCTCAGTAACTTAAGGGATAATATCAAGAACCTGAGATTTTCAGTTGAAGAAGCTGCAATTACTCTTCAGCAATCAAAATATGAACCTCCCACAACCATACGCCAGGCAGAAATTTCGCTCGATAAGGCTAACCGTACACTCGACCAGTCAATAAGAGGATATGCGCTGAGAGTGGAACAGGCTAAATCAGATATGAGAACAAATAAAACCAATCTTGGTGAACAGCGCACCAGAGTAGGCGACCTCCAGACAGTATTATCCAAATTTATTATTACTGCTCCCTCATCAGGAATGATAATTTATAAACGTGACAGAATGGGAGCAAAAAGGAAAGTTGGATCTTCAATAAGTCCATGGGATAATGTTGTTGCCACACTTCCCGATATGTCATCTATGATGTCAAAGACTTATGTCAATGAAATTGATGTAAGTAAGGTTAAAACAGAGCAGCATGTTGAGATGGTAGTAGATGCTTTCCCGGAAAAAGCATATACGGGAACAGTGACAAGTGTAGCTAATATCGGGGAGCAATTGCCCAATGCCGATGCCAAAGTGTTTGAGGTACTTATTGAGGTAGATGGAACAGATCCGATATTAAGACCTTCAATGACAACTGGTAATAAAATAATTACCAAAACAATTAATGATGTTACGTTTATCCCTCTGGAAAGTGTGCAGGCCGGACCCGATAGTATACCATTTGTATATCTGAAAAACGGAACCAGGCAGGTAGTTGTGCTCGGGGAATCTAACGAGAATAATGTTGTTGTTGAACAAGGATTGCAGCCAGGTACGCAGATCTATCTTAGTACGCCTCTGAAAGCTGAAAACTTCAAATTGGTAGGTGAGGAATTGATCTCAGTAATAAGGGAACGCGAAAATGTTAAGAAAGCTGAAGAGCTGCGTTTACGGCAGGAAGCTGAAAAGGCTAAAACAGAAGGAGGAGCGATGATGGGAAGAGGTGGAATGCAGGGCAGACCCGGCATGAATATTACTCCGGAAATGATGCAGCGGTTTCAGAGTATGAGAGGCAACCAACCCGGCGGGCAGGGCGGTACAAGGGATACTTCCGCCAGGCGCCGTACAAACAGACAACCAGGCCAGCAGGGTGAAGGAAGAGATACTTCTGCAAGGCGACGTACAGTCAGACAACCAGGCCAGCAGAGTGCAGGGCAAAATGGTCAGGTTCCTGCTCAGACACCAATTAAGAAATAATTACTTAAAAAGGAAATAAGATGTTCAAATTTATATTAAGATATTTTCACGATATCGAAATTGCAGTAGAATCTATAGTCTCAAATAAGCTGAAATCGATGCTTACAGCCCTTGGAATAATATTCGGGGTGGCTGCAGTTATTGCTATGCTGGCCATTGGGAAGGGTGCAAAACAGGAAATAATGGAACAGATGAAAATGGTTGGGGTAAACAACATCCTCATCAATCCTGTCATCCCTGATAAAACTTCATCTTCCACTGAAGGTGAGAAGCAGCAAAAGAAATTTTCAAGAGGATTAAATCTACTTGATGTGGATGCAATAAAGGAAACACTTCCATCCGTGAAGAGAATAAGCCCTGAGATTTCGTTTAACTCAACAGCAATGCTTAACGGAGTAAAATATACTGCCAAGCTTGTAGGTGTCTCCAATGATTATTTTTACCTGTACAACCTGCCTCTGGTGGGAGGCGCTTTCTTTAATGCTTATCAGGAAGAAAATGGAATTCAGGTTTGTATTATTGGTGCCAACATCAGGGCAAAATTTTTCAGTAAAATCGATCCGCTTGGCCAGTATATCAAATTCAATGGTATTTGGTTGAAAGTAATCGGAGTACTTCAGAAAACCAATGTGAGCCTCACCGGATTTGAAGAAAAGGGAGTGAATGTTTATAACGACAATATTTATATTCCGATCCAGACGATGTTGTTAAGATATCAGAACAGAGCTCTACTTAATACAAAACTTGCTTCTGAAGCCACTTCTTTACAGTTTTTCAGCGGAGGTGGTGGACCAGGCGGCGGAGGAATGGCAAGAGTGGTTGTCAGTAGTGCTGACGCATCAAGTGATGCGGAAACGAATTATAATCAACTCGACAGAATAGTTGTTCAGGTAACAGAAACAGAGCAACTTCAGCCTACAACTGAAATCCTGAGTCGCATGCTTACCAGAAGACACACAGGTGTCAAAGACTTTGAGATAACCGTTCCGGAATTATTGTTGAAACAGCAACAGAGAACAAAAGATATCTTTAATGTAGTTCTTGGGGCAATAGCCAGTATTTCCCTGATTGTTGGCGGCATAGGGATTATGAACATTATGTTTGCTTCGGTTATGGAAAGAATAAAGGAGATTGGGACAAGAATGGCAATAGGAGCCAAAAAGATGGATATTGTCGTGCAATTTCTTTCTGAAGCTGTTCTTATAAGTGTATCCGGAGGTTTTATTGGTGTATTCTTTGGAGTAATAATGGCAAAACTGATAGAGCAGATTGCCGGCATTATGACGGTGGTCTCCTTCTTCTCCGTCTTTATTGCGTTTGGAGTATCAGCAGCTGTTGGAGTGATTTTTGGCTACTCNCCGGCAAAAAGAGCATCAGAAAAAGATCCCATTGAATCATTGAGATATGAATAACCCCTTCTGCCTCATAACTTCGGCACNCCGCATGGCGGCGAAAGATGGAATAAATTATTAAAATTTTTAAAATGAAGAAATTACTTATATTTTCCATGATAGTTCTGTTTCTTTTTTCAAATAAGAAAATTGATGCACAGGAGGTTAAAAAACTTACTTTCCAGGAAGTTATAAAGCTTTCAGAGGAGCAATCACCCAACGCCTTGATTGCAAAACACAGATTCCGCTCCAGTTATTGGCAGTACAGGTCATACCGGGCGCAGTATCTGCCATCAGTTACCTTGTCAGGTACCACACCTGATTTCAGTAATGGGCTTGATAAGGTGTACGATTCACAAAATGATCTTTATATTTATAAATCCAAAAATACAATTAGCAATCTGGGAACATTAGCTCTTTCTCAGAACATTGGCCCGACAGGAACCATAATTTCATTGAGATCGGACCTGACTCTTTTCAGGGACATTGAGAGAAATCTTCCAACTAATTATATTACTAATCCTGTGAGTTTAGATATAACTCAACCTATAAGGAAATATAATACATTAAAATGGCAGAAGAAAATAGAACCTGTAAAATTTAATGCTGCCAAGAAATCTTACCTGGCAAATATTGAAGGGGTCCATATCAGTGCTGTGATGAATTTCTTTTCCCTGGCTCTGGCGCAGATAAATAAACAGATAGCTGAGATGAATTATTCCAATGCGGATACCTTATTCAGAATTGCAAAGGGAAGATATCAGTTGGGAACTATAGCTGAGGATGATCTTTTGCAAATGCAGCTCTCCTGGCTAAATGCCGAAACAGCCAGAAAACAAGCGGATATGAATTTGCGCGACAGGGAAATAAGATTAAGATCATTTCTTGGATATAATGAAAATGTCAGACTGGAACTTATTCTGCCTGATGAGATACCCGATTTGCAGGTTGAAATGAAGGAGGTCCTCGATCTGGCCATGAATAATAATCCGGATTTAATTAATCAACAAATCAATGTTCTTAATGCCCAGAGTAATGCTGCTCAGGCTAAAGCATCAAAAGGACTTAATGCGAGCTTGACTGCATCACTTGGTTTATCACAACAGTCAACCGATTTTGCAACTGCTTATAATAACCTGAGTAATTCCCAAAGAGTGAGGGTGGGATTTACATTGCCTATACTCGACTGGGGTCTTGGAAAAGGGAGATACCTGATGGCAAAATCAGCTCTGGAACTAGCTCAGGTTCAGGCAAATCAGGCGGTGGTTGACTTCCAGCAAAATCTATTCCTTGATGTTGAGCAGTTTAATCTGCAGAAAAACCAGGTAGCAATTGCAGCAAAATCCGATACCGTAGCTATGAAAAGATATGAAGTAACAAAGCAGCGTTTTCTCATTGGGAAGATTGCAGTACTTGACCTGAATGATGCAGATAGCCGGAAAGATCAGAACAAAAGAGCATATGTCCAGTCGTTACAGGATTACTGGAATTATTTCTATAATATGCGAAGTCTTACTTTGTTTGACTTCATTAACAGAAAACCTCTTGAGACTGATTATGAAAAACTGCTTCAATAATACAGGACCCCAATCTGTAAAATTTTGACCCCAACACTCCAAAGGAGGGGAAAATACTTTGTATCCCTACAATATTCAACTTAAGAAAAGTGAATTTTCTCCCCTTGGGGAGATGTCGCGAAGCGACAGAGGGGTTTTACAAGCAGAGCAGAATTACATTAGTAGGTCCTACTAATCGGAAAACCCCCTTTAATTGCCCCAAGGGAAAAATACTTGGATTATAGTATAATTCTCACTGTTTTTGCAAAAAATTAATATCTTTGCGCCTCAATAAAGAAGAATAAGGAAAAAACTCATTCATAATCCCAAAAGACTAGACAAATGCAGAATAAAGCAGCTATCATCGTTCTGGCAATTGCATTAGGGTTGGTATCTTTATACCAGCTTTCATTTACAGGTGCAACCTATAAGGTAAAAAAAGATGCGAGAGCATATGCAAAAGGAAGCCTGGTAAAAGAAACTCAATACCTCGATTCAATTTCCACCTTACCCAAGGAAAAATGGAGTTTCCTGGGGTACACATTCAAAGATTGTCAGAAAAAAGAGCTGAACCTCGGTCTCGACCTGAAAGGCGGGATGAACGTGATCCTCGAAGTATCTGTTGAAGATATTTTGAAAGCTCTTTCAAACTATAATCCTGATAAAACATTTAATGCGGCCCTGACCCGCGCAAAAGAACTACAGAAACAGAGCCAGTCAGATTATCTTACTCTTTTTGGCAGAGCTTTTCAGGAAATTGATCCTAATGCCAAGCTTGCTTCGGTATTTGGAACTGTCGAGCTGAAGGAAAAAATCAACTTTAATTCAACAAACGAACAGGTCTTAAAAGTACTTGATGGTGAAGTTTCAGGTGCTATAACCAATGCTTTTAATATCCTTCGTACCAGAATTGACCGTTTTGGAGTTGTTCAGCCAGACATTACACAACTGTCAACAAAAGGCCAGATCTTAATTAATCTGCCTGGTCAGACAAACCCCAAACGAGTTAGAGAGCTGCTTTCAGGTACTGCAAACCTGGAATTCTGGGAGTGTTATGAAAACAGTGAGATCATTGGCTATCTCTCCCAGGCAAACAATCTTCTGAAAGAAATTCAGGCCAATACCCTAAAAGCAAATACAAAAACTACTGAAGCAGTCCAAAAAAGTGCTGTTACTGATACTACCAAAAAAGATCAGTCACTTCTCGATCTGATTGAAAAAGATACCGCCAAAGCTGCTGCAGCAACTACCCGCGAAGGGTTTGCACTTCAGAATCCTTTGTTTGGTCTTCTTAACCCGCGTGTAAATGAACAGGGTCAGCCCTTGCCATCAAGTATGGTAGGCCTTGCCAGTTCAAAAGATACTGCCAGAGTAAATGCTATACTCAAAATGAATCAGATCAAATCTCTTTTCCCACGCGATCTTAGATTGGCATGGAGCCAGAATCCTTATAAATATGATCCTACAAAATCATTTTATGAGCTTCATGCAATAAAAATTACCACCCGCGATGGGCGTCCTCCTCTCGATGGAGATGTAATTACTTCTGCAAGAACATCATCAGGGATTACGGGTTCTGAAATAAAAGTCGACATGTCGATGAATTCAGAGGGTTCAAAGGTATGGGCAAGAATTACACGCGATAATATCGGACGTTCCGTGATAGTCCTTCTCGATGGTTATGTTCGTTCATCTGCAACAGTTCAGAATGAGATCACAGGTGGTAACACAGAAATAACAGGTAACTTTACGATTGAGGAAGCAGACGACCTTGCTAACATTTTGAAATCGGGTAAATTACCTGCACCTGCACATATTATATCTGATACAATTGTTGGTCCAACCCTTGGTAAAGAAGCAATTAATTCGGGTTTCTATTCATTTATCATAGCATTTGTTCTTGTTCTTGCTTTTATGATTTTCTACTACAGTAAGAGTGCAGGATCAATTGCAAATATTGCACTTATTACCAACGTATTTCTCCTTTTTGGTGTGCTGGCCTCACTGAACGCAGTTCTCACACTCCCGGGAATAGCGGGTATCGTGCTCACGATGGGGATGGCTGTGGATGCAAACGTGCTTATCTATGAACGTATAAGGGAGGAATTACGAGCCGGTAAGGGAATAAAGCTTGCAATTGCTGATGGTTACAGGCATGCTTATTCGGCAATTATCGACTCAAACGTTACAACAATTCTCACAGGTATTGTACTTTATATATTTGGAAAAGGCCCCATAAAGGGTTTTGCTACAACTCTTGTAATTGGTATCCTGACATCAATGTTCACGGCTATATTCATTACCAGACTTATTTATGAGGCTCTTCTGAAAAGAAATGCAAATCTCACTTTCTCGATTAAAATTACTGCCAATCTATTCAAACACACAAAGATAGATTTTATCGGGATGAGAAAATATTTTTATTTTATTTCAGGAGGTATCCTGCTGGCAGGTGTTGTTTCATTATTTGTCAGAGGTCTTAATCCCGGTATCGACTTTACCGGAGGACGCACATATGTAATAAGATTTGATAATCCTGTTACTACGGAAGATATTGCAGCCAGACTNAATGTAGCATTCGGAGAACTTCCTCAGGTAGTTACTTTCGGAAGCGCCAACCAGGTTAAGATAACAACNAAATACAAGATTAATGAAACAGGAGTTGATGATGANGTTGATACTAAATTATATGAAGGATTAAAAGGAGTTGTGGGNGGTGAAATCAGCAAAGAGAATTTTCTCAGTAAGTACAGGCAAAGTTCTGAAACTGTAGGTCCGGTTGTCGCCGCTGATATTAAAATCAATGCATTCTATGCGGTTGGCGTAGCACTCTTACTAATTTTCTTATATATCTTCATGAGATTCCGTTACTGGCAGTATGGATTCGGGGCAGTTATGTCATTAGCCCATGATACTCTGCTTGTTATTGGAGTTTATTCAATCTTCTGGGGTCTTATGCCTTTCTCGATGGAGATTGACCAGGCTTTTATAGCGGCGATCCTTACTGTTATCGGGTTCTCTGTGAACGATACTGTAATCGTATTTGACCGACTGCGGGAATATATACCATTGTACCGGAAGCGACCATTGAAAGAGGTTCTGAACATGGCTATAAACTCAACCCTGAGCAGAACAATAAATACAACCTTAACTGTGATCCTCACGATTGTTGCTATGTTCATTTTCGGTGGTGCAGTTATCCGCGGATTTATGTTTGCTCTTCTGGTGGGTATCGGAACCGGAGTGTATTCATCTGTCTTCGTGGCAACTGCATTGATGTATGATACAACTCCAAAGAGTAGTATTGAAGAAGAGCCCAAGGCAAAGATTAAAGCCTAGATACTGAAAAAAATAATAAANAGGGGTGTTTCAAAAGGACACCCCTTTTTTTAGCACCGACCTTAAATTGTGATGTTCCAATTGACCCATCACTGTATAATTTTATATGGAAATTTAATCTATATGAATATCATTAAACTTTTCTAACTTTGCCTCTTCATATGGGAGGAACATTTATTACAAATTGTTATGAGCGGACAGGAAATATTTGTTATCATCATTGTAGCTCTGCTTCTTTTTGGTGCCGAAAAGTTGCCGGATATTGCCAAGACCCTGGGAAAAGGAATGCGGGACTTTAAGAAGGCTACTGATGAGATAAGGAGAGAGCTTGAAACCAGCACCCAGGATATCAGGAATGATCTGAACGATGTTACTGAGTCAGTGAAGAGAGATGTAACCTCTTTTTCGGATAAAATTAACAGGGATATGAATGAAGTTTCGGATTC
>JGIcombinedJ21911_10000033_pt1 | contig 28175 bp, 30 predicted proteins | sample BarGraNGADG00211_FD_21911 | JGI IMG/M metagenome (IMG submission 21911)
CCAAGAAGGCGATGGCCGGCGACGTCAAGGCGAGCTGGGGCGACCAGATGCGCTCCTACGTGCTCCAGCCGTACCAGATGGTCAAGGACCTGAGGACGGAATACGAGGTCGGCAACCCCTCCGCCGTGTTCGACGGCGACATCGACGGGTTCCTCGAGGCCGGCATCCGCTGGCGGCGCGGGACGGACAACCAGGCGTAGCCGCCGCGCTCGGCTGCGACGCTCGGCTGCGACGCATGGGCCGGGCTTCATTCGCCCAGCGAGACTCGCGCCGCTCAGCTACCCCGTTTCCCAGGCCCGCGCCCGCGCCGTCACCCGGAGCCGGATGCCGTCCGACCACGGCGCCGTGACCCAGCTGATCAGTGCCGGCTTCGCGGTCGCGCCGAGGGTCACCTCGGCGGTGCGACCGTCGGGGGTCGATGCGTCCACGACCACCAGGCCGTCGAACCGCTCGACCAGCGCGTGGTGGCGCGCCAGCCGGTCCTCGACGGAGGCGCGGACGCCGTCGTCGGTCAGTGAGAGCACGGCACCGGGCACGGGCTCGGGCAGCGCACCCCGGTAGAACGCGTCCTCGTCGATCGCGTCCGCCGCGTCGGCGGCGAGTGAGTCCGCGAGAGCGAGCAGTCGCTTCCGCTCGATGTGAATGCTCGACGCCGAGACGACCACGGTGACGAGGAGCAGCGCGATCACGCCATACGCGATGGAGAGCAGCAGGACCTGGCCTCGGTCGCCTCGCGCATCCCGGGTCCGGCGCGCCAAGGTTCGCCGCGCCGCGTCGGTCCATCCGGTCACGGTCCACCCCCCCGGTACGGCGCAAGCGGTGCGATGCTCTCCGCGCTGACCCGGACCGTGAGCGGGACGACGTCCTGCACGAAGGCCGGCACCGCCGGTAGCGGAACCTCCACCGTCACGCGCACGCTGACGTCGTCGGCGGCGGTGTCACAGCGCGGCGTGCTGCACGCGAAAGCGAGGGCCCGCGCCGCATCGACGTCGTGGAAGCCCTGGTCCGCGAAGGCCAGTTCGACCACGGTCCCGGCCCGCGCGGCTGCGGCTGCGGGGTCGTCCGCGGTGGCCAGCACCCGAGCGGCCTCGCGCGCCGCTCCCTCGGCCGCGAAGGACGCCGCCTGCAACCGCCCGACGACGAGCACCAGGTACACGGTCGGGACGAGGAGCAGCAACGCCACCCCGAGGAACTCGACGACGGCGCTGCCGGCGTCGCCGCCGCCACTCACGTCCCGTGCGCACGGTCGCGGTCGCATTCTCACGGCCGCTCCCGAACGGCGTGCCCGCGGACCGTCAGTGCACCACCGGGGCCGAGCAGCCCGACGAGCGGCAGCGGCGCAATGACTCGAACCTCGACCATCTCGATACCGTCGATCACCACGTCGTCGGCCTCGACGTCCTCGGCATAGCGCGGCGCAAGCGACATCCGGACGAGCTCACGGGTGCGCGCGGCGCCGTCGGCGGGCCCTCGGTCCGCCAGCGCGCCGACCCGGGCGCCCTCCGAGGCGCAGTCCGTGAGCGTGTTCCGGATGTGCTGGACGAGCGCGAGCTGAACGACCCCGACGAACAGCAGCGTGACCAGGCCGGCGACAGGACGAAGTCGACGATCGCGGAGCCCGCGTCGCGGCGGGTTGCCCGGTTCACACCCCGGTGACGCGATCGATCGCGGTCTGGAAGACGTCCACCAACGCAGGCCCGGCGATGGCCCAGAGTGCGATCACGAGGCCGGCGGTCATCAGCGTGACGAGCACCCAGCCGGGCACGTCCCCCCGCTCGCGGTGCTTGCGCTGCTCGCGGCAGCTCGCGCAGCTCGCAGCGCACGCCCGATGCGGGGACGTGCCCGGGTCCTCTCGACCGGCATGGCGATTGTCGACATCAGTACCTCCGCGTGTTCGTCTGGACCGTGGATGGGGCGCTTGGGGTGGGTCTGGAATGTTCGCGTTTGTGGCGGTTCACAGGCCGACCCGCAAGACCTCGAGACCCGGGAACACGGCGAAGGCCACCGTCACCGGGAGGATCAGGAACACGACCGGGACCATCATGAGGACCTCCTTGCGACCGCCGGCTTCCATCAGTGCGCGCTGACGCGCGTCGCGCACGTCCTGGGCCTGGGCACGAAGCACATCGGCGAGTGGTGTGCCGCGGTCGACGGCCACCGCGACGCCATCGGCGAAGCGTCGGACCGCGGAAAGTCCGGCTCGGTCGGCCAGCCGTTCGAGCGCCATCGTCAGCGGCATTCCCGACCGGGCGTCCGCGAGCGTTCGCTCGAGCTCTGCGGCGAGCTCACCGCGGGTCGAGCGCGCGACGCGCTCAAGGGCGCCCACCGCGCCTTCGCCGGCGCCGACCGAGAGCGCGAGCAGCTCCGCAATGGTCGGGAACTCCGCCGAGATGCGCTCCTCGCGCCGGGCGACCTGGCGGGTGAGCGCTTGATCTCGGAGCAGCACGCCGGCCAGTCCAGCCGCGAGCACGACGACGGTGAGCGATGCCGGGTTCGCACCCCGGCTCGCGATCAGCGTGAGTGCCAGCGCGAGCGATACGCCGAGGCCGAGCACCCCCCAGACCACCTGCTCGGCTCGGAACTGCTCCACGCTCGTCCCGCGCCCGGCGCGTTCAAGACGTATTCGCACCGTGGCGGTCGGCGACCCGACGCGCTCGACGAGACGCAGCGCATCGGCCATCACGGGGGCGATGAGGCGTTCGAGCGTCGGGAACGGCGTCCGTGCGGGCATCTCTCGGAGCAGTCCGGACGCCGGCGAGCGGACCCGCAGATACGGGGCGATCCGATCCGCGAGCCGAACCCGACGCGACGCCAGCGTCCAGACGACGAGCCACAGCCCGGCTCCTCCGAGCAGGCCGATCGCGGCGCCCGACGCCGACGCGGAGAGCCCGGTCATCGGAGCACCCGGGCTTCCTCGGGCAGTCGCCCGATCCGGACCATCGCGAGATAGGCGACCACCGACGCCGTGGCGCCAAGGGTCAGGACGACGACCCCGGTGACGGTGTTGTACGCGGCGACGGCCTCCGGCCTGCTCGCGAGCAACGCCAGCACGATCCAGGGGGCGGCGACAGCGAGTCTTGCGGCGTTCACCGTCCAGCTTTGTCGGGCCTCGAGCTCGCCGCGGGTGCGAGCGTCGTCTCGCAGGAAGGTCGAAAGGGTGCGGAGCAGTCGCCCGAGGTCGGTCCCGCCGACATCGCGGGTCAGCCGAAGCGCCTCGACAATTCGGTCGGCGACGGGGTCCGCGAGCCGGGTCTTGAGCGCATCGAGCGAGTCGCCGAACCTGCCCGTCGTCCGGTAGTCGGCCGCGAAGGCGCGGAACGGTTCACGGAGCTCGACCGGACCACGCTCGCCCACCTGCGCCAGCGCCTCGGAGAGCGAGAGCCCTGCGCGGATGCCGGAGGCCAGGTTGTCGACGACCTCGGGCCAGACGTCGCGCAGGATCGCGCGGCGCCGTCGGGCCCGGGAGCGGACGAGGGTGGCTGGGGTCGCCGCCGACGCCGCGGCGAAGAAGAAAGCGATCGCCGGAGAGCGGCTGAGGAGCGCCACACCGGCGAACGTGACCGCGCCGATGCCGGCGCTGGAGGCGGCGAGCGCTGTCGGTGTCACGGCCGGGGAGCCTGCCTGGACGAGGAGGTCCTGGATCCCCGCCGACCAGCGCGCCGGGCGACGCCTGCGCTTCTCCGCCGGCTCCCAGCACGACCACCAGATGGCGAACATGCCGGCACCGAGCAGGAGTCCCACGACTGTTCCCATCAGCGCTCTACCTCACGGCTCCGCGCGAAGCAGCGATGGGAGGTCCAGCCCGAGCCGTGCGAAGCGCTCCGGACGAGGTGCAAAGCCGTCCGCGCGCACGAGCGCGTCGCCGAGCCGGTGGTAAAGCACCGACGCCTCGACAACGCCCTGCTCGACCCGCCCGGGAACGGCGAGGATCTCCGCAACCCGACGTCCGCCCGCTCGGTCGAGCTCGAGGTGCACAACCAGATCCACTGCGGCCGCGACCGTCGGGACCACGAAGCGATCCGAGACGTTCTCGCCGGCGAGAAGCGGCAGCGTGCAGATCTTGGTCAGCGCCTCGCGCGCCGAGTTCGCGTGAATCGTGCACATCCCCGGGATACCGGCATTGAGCGCCACGAGCATGTCCAGGGCCTCGGCCTCGCGGACCTCGCCGATGATGATCCGGCTCGGTCGCATCCGCAGCGCCTCCTTCACCAGGCGCCGCAGCGGGATCTCACCGGTCCCCTCGAGGCTCGGCTGGCGGCACTGCATGGCGACGACGTCGCGGTGCGGGATCTTGAGCTCGAACACCTCCTCGCAGGTGACGATCCGCTCCCGCGGCGGGATCGAGCCGGCAAGCGCGTTGAGCATGGTCGTCTTGCCAGATTGGGTCGCGCCAGAGACGAGGACATTCAAGCCCGCGCGAACGGCGGCATCGAGGAAGTCCGCCGGGCCCTGCGGGAGAGAGCCGAGGGCGACGAGGTCGCGCAGGTGCGCCGCGCGCACGACGTACTTGCGGATGTTGACGACCCAGTGCTGGCGAGTGACGTCGGGGATGACGGCGTGCAGGCGTTCGCCGCCCGGCATCGAGGCGTCGACGAACGGGCTGGAGAGGTCGAGCCGCCGGCCGGAGACCTTGAGCATCTGCTCGACCAGGTCGCGGACCTGCGTTCCGGTCAGCAGGATGGTGGTGAGCTCAGGCTCGCCGTTCCGCGCGACGAAGACCTCGGTCGGCGAGTTGATCCAGATCTCCTCGATGCTGTCGTCGTCGAGAAGGGCTTGGAGTGGTCCGAACCCCGCGACGGCGGTGACGATGGCGTGCGCAGCGGCGTCCGGGTCAGTCAGGGCGGGGACGGCGCCGTGAAGCGAGCGCTCGTCGTAGTCCGCGATGGCGTCGTCGACGAGCGCACGGATGCCGTCGACATCGCGCAGCGGGTCGAGACCGCGCCGGCGGATGAGTTCACGGACCTCGCCCTCGAGGATTGCCACACCCTCCATCACGCCTCCTCTGGCTCGGCACCGGACCGACTGCGCGAAAACCACGCAACTAGCGGTGACACCAGAGACTAGGACAAACCAGACATGGCCCGCAGGCGGTTGTGGACGAGAGCGAGTGGTTGGTGCGCTAGAACGGCGGCGGATCCGCGCCCGCGAGGCGACTCGTCGTGGGCGCCGGATATACCTGGCCGGTCGGCGTCGTCCAGGCGAACTCCCCCGGCACACGCTGTTCGAGCCGCCAACCGGCATGCGTCTTGAGCAGGTGGTGGTGGCGGCACAGCGGCCCCAGGTTGCCGGGCGACGTCGCGCCACCCTGCTCGAACGGCACGGTGTGGTCGAGGTCGCAGTACTCGGCGCGGGCACCACAGGTCGTCATCACGCAGGTGACGTCACGTGCGCGCACCAGGTCCGCCAGCTCTGCCGGCGGGCGATAGACGCGGCGGCCGAACTCCAGCACCCGAGCCGAGAGTGGATCCGTGACCAGTCGGCGCCAGGTGCTCTGCGGGTCAGCCGCGATGCGGCGTGCGTCGGGGGCACTGATCGCGCCGTAGCCTTCGAGGGTCGCCGCGACGGAGTTGTCGCCCAGCAGCACCGAGAGTGGAACGGTCACTCGGATGCTCGGGCTGCGGCGCACGGGCCGGGCGCCAGCCGCGAGACCGACCATTCGCGGCATGCTCGCGGCGGCGCTCGCGATGGTCGAGCCTGCGACGAGCGTCACGAACGTGTCGGCGCGCAGCTGATCGACCGTTCGCCCGTCGCCTGCCGCGCGGGCAGTGCGCGCGACGTCGTTCAGGGCGGTGTCGACAGCCACGGCATCGGCGGCGGGTAGGACCGCGTAGATCCCGGCCATGCCGTCCGGAAGCACGGTCGGCCGGCACACCCGCCGGTCCTGCACCGCCGCCGCGTGCCGGTGCGCGGCGTCCAGCTCGTCGCACTCGATCAGCGCGCGCTGGACGTCCGCGCGGAGCTGGCCCGGCGTACGTTCCGGGGCTGTCGGCAGCACCCGGTCCTGAACCTCGAGAGCGACCGGGATGGCCACCCGGGCAAGCCCGTCGACGACGACGCGCGCCTTGGCCTCGTCGATCAGCCCGCGACGCAGAGCCTCGCCGGTGTCCGCGAGCTGGCGGTCGAACGCGCACGCCATCCGCACCATCGACTCGCCTCGATGCCTCGAGACGCGCAGCCTCAGCGCGAGCTCATCCCCCGCGATGCCGAGCTCACGCTGCCGCGGTGAGACGCTCGCCGCCGCGGGCCAGATGGGGTTCATCGACGGGCGCGTGGCCAGGACCGCGACGGCCTCGAGCTGCCGCGCCCGGACCCAGGATGCGACCCGGTCCCACGCCGCGACGAGCTCTACGACGGCCTCGTCGTCGAGCGGCTCGGGCGCGACCGCATCAAGAGCTCCGACCAGGTCGGGCCCAGGCGCACGCCGCTCGAGGCCGGCGAACCACGAGTTCTCGGTTGACGGCGCTTTCGACGGAACCGACCCGGACCGCGTGACCAACGACCACGGTGCGCGGGACAACGAGGCCGGACCACCTGACCGGGAGGAATCGCTATCGAACATGTGTTCGACTCTAGCGTCAGCCGCTGATACAAATGCGGACAGATGTGGTCACGGTGGATCATTCGGCACTGGGATCGACTGTGGATGGCTTGCCGGCTCCCGTACGCGCCAGCAGGCGGCTCCCGTACGCGCCAACGAGCGGCGATCCGGCAGCGAGCAGGCCCCGGGGAGGCACCATCCGCCGCGCCTTCCCAACCCCACGTCTCGCTCCCCTCATCTAGCCTGACCTCGTGACGGACGACATCGCGCGCCTCGAGGANGAGCTCCTCGGCGGGCCGCGCACGCTCTCCCTCCGCGACCTCGCCGAGCGGGCCGGCGTCGATGTCGACGAGGCCCGAACCTTCTGGCGCGCGATGGGCTTCCCCGCCACCCCCGCGGACGAGCCCGTCTTCACCGCCGACGACGCCGCCGCGCTCGAACGGTTCGTCGAGCTGATCGGCTCCGACCGGATCGGGCGCACCACCGCGATCTCCCTGACTCGCGCGTTCGGCCACTCCTCGGAGCGGCTCGTGCTGTGGCAGGTCGAGGCGCTCGTCGAGGACGCCGCGATCCGCCTCGACCTAGACGACACGAGCGCCCGGCTGCTCATCCTCGACCGGCTGCACGAGTTCGCCCCGGTCCTCGAGGCACAGCTGGTCCACTCGTGGCGCCGCCAGCTCGCCGCGATGGCCGGTCGGATCACGGCCGAGTTCGGCGACGCGCACGCCACCGAGAGAGCCGACCAGGACGCCCTCCCGCTCGAGCGCGCCGTCGGCTTCGCGGACATGGTCGCGTACACCACGCGCACCGCCGAACTCGGCTCGCACGAGCTCGCCACCTTCGTCCACCGCTTCGAGACCACCGCGCGTGACGTCATCTCGAGCCTGGGCGGCCGCGTCGTCAAGACCATCGGCGACGCCGTGCTCTTCGTGGCCGACGACGTCGAGACGGGCGTCCTGATCGGCCTCGGCCTGGCGCGCGAGATGGGCACCGACGACGCGAGCCCGCCGGTGCGGGTGGCCGTCACCTGGGGTCGCCTGCTGTCCCGGTTCGGCGACGTGTTCGGTCCGATCGTCAACACCGCCGCGCGGCTCACCGGCATCGCGGAACCCGGGACGGTCCTGGTGGACCCCCCGACCGCCGCCCTGCTCGAGGGAAACCCGCGGTTCGTGCTGCGGCCGCTGCCCGAGCGCGAGCTGGCGGGCCTCGGCACGATGGCGCCGGTGCAGATCAGCGAGGCGTGACGCCCGCGATCCGTTCGATCAGCTCCGGACCATTCATCCCGACCCGATTCACCGCGGTCGACACGGGCTCCGCGACCATGGCCGGGCCGGCGTCCGCGAGCAGCGGCACGGCCTCGTCGACCCCGACCGCCGGGTCCAGCCACACGTCCCACACCTCGGGCAGCAGCCCCACCGGCCGGCGGTCGTGGATCTCGGCAAGCGCCCCGCTCGCGGCCGTGGTGATGATCGTCGTCGTGACGAGCCACGGCGCAGCCGCGGCCGACGCTTGATCGCGCCAGAACTCGTACAGTCCGGCCATCGCGAACAGCGAACCGTCGGCCGGATGGATGAAGAACGGCTGCTTGACCGCTCCCGCGCCCGGCGCCGGCGCCTGCCACTCGTAGTACCCGTCCGCGACGACGACGCACCGCCGCGCCGCGAGCGCCCGCTGGTACGCCGGCTTCTCGGCGATCGTCTCGGCGCGCGCGTTGATCATCCGGTTGCCGATCGACGGNTCCTTNGCCCACGGCGGCACCAGCCCCCACCTCGCCGNGCGCAGCGCTCGCCCGACCTCGCCCGTCACGGGGTCCGCGCGCTCCGCGACGATCCGCACCGTCGTCGTCGGCGCGATGTTCCAGGACGGTGGGAGCACGGCGACATCCGGCGCGACCTCCTCGATCGCGAACGTGTCAGCGATGTCCTGGGCCTGTCGGAACGAGGCGTAGCGTCCGCACACGATGCCTAGACTGCCGTCTTTCAGCCCCGCCTGTCATGATCACCGGGTGGGATCCGACGACGTCTCCACCGTGGATGCACCTGTGGACGCTCCGACCCGGTCCTGGTTCCTTCGTGCGACCGGGCTCGACGTGCGCCGCGCGCTCGCGGGCAGCGGCCTCGCCGTCATCGTCTCGACCTTCCTGTTCGCCGCGGCCATGTGGCTCGGCTTCCCCGGGATCCAGCGGGATGGCCTGGACGCCTTCGGCCTCTGGCTCACGTTGCTCGCCATGTGGGCCCTCGCGACCACGGTCGGGCCAACTCTTCTCGCCTGGTTCGCCGGGATCCCGCTGGACCGGTGGAGCCGCCGCGGGAGCGAGATGCGGGCGGCTGTCTGGTTCGGGCTGCTCGGCGGTGTGCCGGGGGTGGCCGCGGGCGTCGCGGTCTGGTTCGTCTCGCACAGCCTGCCCGCGAGCATCGTGTTCTTCGGCCCGATCTGGTTCGCGTCGGGCTTCGTGGGCCGGCTCGGCGTCCCCTCGATCCTGCGCCNGCGCTGGCTGCTCGGGCTCGTCGTCGNGTCCGCCGCGGCGATGGCGTTTGCCGCGCTCGTGCTGCTCCTGGTCAGCGGCGTGAACCTGGTGTGGGACTGAACAGCGGCGTGAACCTGGTGTGGGACTGAACAGCGGCGTGAACCTGGTGTGGGACTGAACAGCGGCGCGACCCCCGCCTGAACCCTGCCCGCGGCGTCGAGCCGCGCCGCGCGTGTCAGTCGGCCCGGATGTGCCGGACGTCGCCCGCCAGGACCTCGTGCCTGACGCCCGCGTCGTCGACGATGATCAAGGCGCCGGAGCCCGACAGCGCCTCAGCCAGACCGGTCAGCACCTCTCCGCCCGGCCGGTCGACCGTGACTCGTTCGCCGAGCGTCGCGCACAGCGCTGAGGTCTCCGCCGCCAGTCCGCAAGCCGCCGCGTCGCCGCGCACCTCGCACCAGCGCCGGTATCGCTCGCCCACGGCTCGGAGCAGCGCGCGCACGAGTGCCTCGCGGCTCACCCGCACCGAGGCCGCCGTCGCGAGCGAGATCGCGCTCTCCACCGGCAGCTCGCTCGGCGTCTGCGAGACGTTGACCCCGATGCCGAGGACGACCGCGGGCCCGCTCGGTGTCGCGACCGCCTCGGCAAGGATCCCCGCGATCTTGCGCCGATGACCCCAACCCGCAAGCTCCTCGAGCTCTGGTTGCGCGACGAGCACGTCGTTCGGCCACTTGACCACCGCGGGGACCTGAGCGACCTCGCGGATCGCCGCGGCCGTCGCCACGCCCGCAAGCAGTGGCAACCAGCCGAACGCCTCTTGCGGCACGCCCGCCGGGCGCAGCACGACACTCAGCGTGACCGCGGCTCCCGCCGGCGTCGCCCAGCTCCGCCCGGACCGCCCGCGGCCGGCCTGCTGATGCTCGGCGATGAGCACCGAGCAGTCGGGCCAGTTCTCGGGGTGCGCGCTCAGCGCCGCGGCGAGATCCGCGTTCGTGGACCCGGTGGCGGCAACGATCCCGAGCCGCGAGAGCGGGCCGACCGGGAGCAGCAGAGCGGCGCACAACGCGTCGCGGTCCAGCGGTCGGCGATCGAGCGCGGTCCACGCGGGCCCGGGGTCGATACCACCAGGGGGCGTCTCCAGCACGGTGCCAGGCTAGTGCGGCCGAGCGGGGTCGGCGCGGCGGAACGCGGTCCGGCCGAGGGCATGAATCTTCCCCGCGCGGCCGGACGAACTAGGCTCCTGGACAGTTGCCCTTCGAGACCACCGCAGGAGACCACGTGAGCGACGACGCCGCGACCACGGCCGGAAAGATCGCCGACCTCGCCGCCCGCGACGAGCAAGCGATCGGCGATCCAGAGGTGAACGCCGCGGAGAAGCAGCACGCCCGCAAGAAGAAGACGGCCCGCGAGCGGATCGACGCCCTGCTCGACCAAGGGTCGTTCGTCGAGCTCGACGCCCTCGCGCGGCACCGGTCGACGAACTTCGGGCTCGAGAAGAAGCGGCCGTACGGGGACGGCGTCGTCGTCGGGCACGGCACCGTCGACGGCCGGCAGGTCTGCATCTACAGCCAGGACTTCACCGTCTTCGGCGGGTCGCTCGGTGAGGTGCACGGCCAGAAGATCACCAAGGTGATGGACCTCGCGCTGCGCACCGGAGTGCCGCTCATCGGTATCAGCGACGGCGGCGGCGCGCGGATCCAGGAGGGCGTCGCCGCGCTCACCCAGTTCGCCGAGATCTTCCGTCGCAATGTCGCGGCGTCCGGGGTCATCCCGCAGATCTCCCTCATCCTCGGACCGAGCGCGGGGGGTGCGGTCTACTCCCCCGCGCTGACCGACTTCATCGTGATGGCCGACGGCACCTCGCACATGTTCATCACCGGCCCCGACGTGATCCGTGCGGTGACCGGTGAGGACGTGGGCTTCGAGGAGCTCGGCGGCGGCCACACGCACAACGCGAAGTCCGGCGTCGCGCACTATCTCGCGACCGACGAGGACGACGCGATCGACTACGTCCGGACGCTGCTCGGCTACCTGCCGACGAACAACCTCAGCGACCCGCCCCTCTTCCACGCCGACGTCGAGCTGGAGATCACCGAGAACGACCTCGCCCTGGACGCGCTCGTCCCCGACTCGGACAACCAGCCCTACGACATGCACGAAGTCATCGGCGCGGTCCTCGACGAGGGCGTGCTGCTCGAGGTGCAGCCGCTGTTCGCGCAGAACATCGTCGTCGGCTTCGGGCACGTCGAGGGGCGCAGCGTCGGGATCGTGGCGAACCAGCCGATGCAGATGGCGGGCACCCTCGACATCAACGCGGCCGAGAAGGCGGCCCGCTTCGTGCGGACCTGCGACGCGTTCAACATCCCGGTCCTCACCTTCGTCGACGTGCCCGGCTTCCTGCCCGGCACCGACCAGGAGTGGAACGGCATCATCCGGCGCGGCGCGAAGCTCATCTACGCCTATGCCGAGGCGACCGTCCCGCTCGTCACGGTCATCACCCGCAAGGCCTACGGCGGCGCGTACATCGTGATGGGGTCCAAGCAGCTGGGCGCGGACGTCAACCTCGCCTGGCCGACGGCGCAGATCGCAGTGATGGGTGCCTCCGGTGCGGTCAACATCCTGCACCGCGGAGCGCTCAAGGCTGCCGAGGACGCGGGCGAGGACGTCGAGGAGACGCGTGCGCGGCTCGTCGACGAGTACGAGGACGCGCTGCTCAACCCCTACCACGCCGCCGACCGCGGCTACGTCGACGCGGTGATCCGACCGTCCGAGACGCGGCTCCAGATCGTGCGTGCGCTGCGTGCCCTGCGCACCAAGCGAGCCAGCCTGCCACCCAAGAAGCACGGGAACATCCCGCTGTGACCGAGCCCGACAACGGCGGTCACGACGGCGAGGCCTCGGCGCACGTCCAGGTGGTGCGCGGCGCACCGGACGACGCCGAGCTCGCGGCGCTCGTCGCCGGTCTCGCGGTGGCCGCGGCCAACGCGGACGGCGAGGATCCCGCCGCGCCGACCTCGGCCTGGATGGACCGCTCGCGCACGATGGCCGGGCGCCGCCCGGACGTCCTGAGCCGCGGCGACAGCGCCTGGCGTCACTCGCTGCGGTAGGGCGCCGACGATGACCGAACCGACGTCGAGAACGCCGCGCGGCTGTACGGAGACGTGGACGCACTGCTGCTGAGCGGCGACCACAGCCGCCTCGACCACGACGAGGTGACGTCGATGGCCGATATCGCCGCAGAGCTGGGCGTGCCGCCCGCGGCGATCGTGCTCGACTACGCCGGATTCGAGTCGCACTCCTGGTGCTACCGGGCGCGCCGCTGACAGCGCTGCTCCGGCGGCCCGGCGGTTGCGCCGATAGTGTCGCTCCCCGTGACTCGCCTGCTCCTCGCCTCCGCCTCGCCCGCCCGCCGCGCCACCCTCGCGACCGCCGGGATCGACACGCTCGTCGCCGTCTCGGGAGTGGACGAGGACGCCGCGCTGGCCGCGGCCGAGCAGCGCTACGGCGCGCTCGACCCCGACGCGGTGGTGCTCGTTCTCGCGCGGGCCAAGGCTGAAGCGGTCGCGTACGAGCACCCCGACGGACCGTCAGGCGAGGACCCGGCGGCGCAGGGAACGATCGTGCTCGGCTGTGACTCGATGCTCGAGCACGACGGCGAGGTGCTCGGCAAGCCCGCCGACGCGGCAGCCGCCGTCGCACGCTGGCGAGCCATCCGCGGGCGCAGCGGGACACTGCACACCGGGCACTGGATCGTCGACGCCCGGGCGGCGTCAGACGGCGGAACCGGCGCAACCCTCGGCGCCACCTCGTCGACGGTCGTGCACTTCGCGGACCTGACGGACGCCGAGATCGAGGCGTACGTCGCGACCGGCGAGCCACTCGCCGTCGCCGGCGGTTTCACCATCGACGGGCTCGGCGGCCCGTTCGTCCGCGGGGTCGAGGGAGACCCGCACAGCGTCGTCGGCGTCAGCCTCCCGCTGCTGCGAGAGCTCCTCGGCGAAATCGGCCTGACCGTCATGGACCTATGGCGGGACGGGCTCGGCGCGACACCCTGAGAAGAGGCCCCGGCGGCCCTCTCTTGTGACGCCTCGACAACCAGCGCTCCTCGCGCGCGCCGCCGCCGCTGTTCTGTTGTCCAATCCCGACAATCGTGCGCGCTGGTCCTTGGCGGGTTCCCCAGTGTTGCGCGAGTGATGCGCGCTCGCGCTGAACCTGTAGGCCGGGCACGTTACGGTGAGCCGTGCCCGCATTCTCGAAGGTCCTCATCGCGAACCGCGGTGAGATCGCCGTCCGCATCGCGCGCGCCTGTTCCGACGCGGGACTCGCATCGGTGGCCGTGTACGCGGAGCCCGAGCGCGGCGCCCTGCACGTCCGGCTCTCCGACGAGGCGTTCGCCCTGGGCGGCACGCGCGCGGCCGAGACGTACCTCGACATCGACAAGATCCTCGACGTCGCCCGGCGCTCCGGCGCCGACGCCGTCCACCCGGGCTACGGGTTCCTCGCGGAGAACGCTTCGTTCGCGCGCGCCGTGATCGCTGCCGGGCTCGTCTGGATCGGCCCGCCGCCGGCTGCGATCGAAGCCCTCGGTGACAAGGTCAGCGCGCGGCACATCGCCCAGCGCGCCGGTGCGCCACTCGTTGCCGGAACCGCGGACCCGGTCGCGCATGTGTCGGAGGTGCACGCCTTCGCCGCCGAGCACGGCCTCCCGATCGCGATCAAGGCGGCCTTCGGTGGCGGCGGACGCGGGCTCAGGGTTGCCCACGCGGCCGAGGAGATCGACGAGTCCTTCGACTCCGCGGTGCGCGAGGCGACGGCGGCATTCGGCCGTGGCGAATGCTTTGTCGAGCGGTACCTCGACCGGCCGCGCCACGTCGAGACGCAGTGCCTTGCCGACGCGCACGGGACGGTCGTCGTCGTGTCCACCCGGGACTGCTCGCTCCAGCGGCGGCACCAGAAGCTCGTCGAGGAAGCGCCGGCACCGTTCCTCAGCGCCGACCAGGAGGCCGAGCTGTACCGCGCCTCGGTCGCAATCCTGCGCGAGGCGGGGTACGTCGGGGCGGGTACCTGCGAGTTCCTGATCGGACNGGACGGCACCGTGTCGTTCCTCGAGGTCAACACGCGACTTCAGGTGGAGCACCCGGTCACCGAGGAGGTCACCGGCATCGACCTGGTGCGCGAGCAGTTCCGGATCGCGATGGGCGAGCCGCTCGGCTATNCCTCGGTCGCGGTGCGCGGCCACAGCATCGAGTTCCGCATCAACGGCGAGGACCCGGCGGCNAACTTCCTGCCCACACCCGGCAAGATCACGACCATGCTGCTGCCGAGCGGTCCCGGCGTACGCGTCGACTCGGGCGTCGTCGAGGGCGACGTCATCTCGGGCGCCTTCGACTCGATGCTCGCCAAGCTCGTGGTGACCGGCGCCAACCGCACCCAGGCGATCGAGCGCGCGCGCCGAGCGCTGGCAGAGCTGGAGATCGGTGGCGTCCCGACGGTCATCCCGTTCCACCGAGCCCTGCTGATGGAACCGGCTTTCGCGCCGGCGGACCCGTCGACACCGTTCCAGGTGCACACCCGGTGGATCGAGACCGAGTTTGCGGACCGACTCGCCGGACTCAGCTCTGCGGCCGCCCCGTCGACGACGGAGTCGGACGAGGAGTCCGCGACCGCGACCGAGCGAGTTGTCGTCGAGGTCGGTGGCAAGAGGCTCGAAGTCGTCCTGCCGGCCAGGTTTGGGATCGCCGCGGGCCGGGCGCGCGCGCAGAGCACGGGGCGCCGAGTCATCCGCCGCGCACCGACGCGTGGTCCTGGCGCAGTGGCCGGCACCACGCTCGCGTCGCCGATGCAGGGCACCATCGTCAAGGTCGCCGTGGTCGACGGCGCGGCGGTGGCCGAGGGCGACCTCGTCGTCGTGCTCGAGGCGATGAAGATGGAGCAGCCACTGCTCGCGCATCGCGCCGGTCGGGTCGCGGCGCTGAGCGCGGCCGTCGGCTCGAGCGTGAGCGCCGGTTCCGCGATCTGCGAGATCGTCGACTGATCCGGCCCGGTGGCCCGCAGGTGATCCCCGACAACGACCCCGGCGAGCACTACCGGCAGCCGGGCGACGGGTGGGTGGAGTGCCCGTGCGGCCACCGGCACTGGGGTCTGCACGGAGCCGCGGGTTTGCTCGCGGTCCGGTTCGACGGTGACGCACCCGAGGCGGTGATCCTCCAGCACCGTGCACCGTGGAGTCACCAGGGCTCGACCTGGAGCATCCCTGGCGGCGCCGCGACGCCGACGGAGACGCCGCTCGCCGCCGCGCTGCGCGAGGCCGCGGAAGAGGCCGGCGTCGACCCGGCGCGGGTCCGCCCCTTCGCCCGGTACCGGCTCGACCACCAGGCCTGGAGCTACACGACCGTGGTCGCCGAAGCCATCGGCGACTGGGAACCAACCGCGACCGACGGCGAGAGCCTCGAGCTCGCCTGGGTACCGGTCGAGGTCGTCCCGACAATGGACCTGCACAGCGCGTTCGCCGCTGCGTGGCCCGAGCTGCTGCGCCTGGCGACCAATGCGCGAGACGCGACTTGGAGCGATGAGTGATCGTAGGTTAGGGTCCCCTGTGTTAGGTAAGGCATGCCTCACTTCGCGTTCTTGCGTCGGTGGCGTGCCACCCCTCCCTGCACGGAAGAAGCCATGCTCGCAAACTTCCTCATCGGCCTGCGCGAAGGCCTCGAAGCGGCCCTCGTCGTCGGGATCCTGGTCGCCTACGTCGTCCGGATCGACCGGCGCGACCTGCTCCCCCGGATCTGGTCCGGAGCCGGGATCGCCGCGGTTGTGTCCCTCGCGTTCGGTGCCGCACTCACGTACGGCCCGCGCGGGCTGAGCGAGCACGCCCAGGACGCGATCGGCGGCTTCCTCTCGATCGTGGCCGTCGCGCTGATCACCTGGATGGTCTTCTGGATGGGCCGCACAGCGCGGTTCCTGAGCGGCCGGCTCCAGGAGCAGCTCGCCGGCGCCATCGGGGCCAGCCGGAACGCCGTCGTCGTGATGGCGCTCGTCGCCGTCGGCCGCGAGGGTCTCGAGACGGCCCTGTTCCTCTGGGCCGGGGTCAAGTCGACCGGTGCCACCACGTCGCCGGTGCTCGGTGCGAGCCTGGGCCTTGCGACCGCCGTGCTGCTCGGCTACCTCATCTACCGGGGCGCGCTACGGGTGAACCTGCGACTGTTCTTCGCCTGGACCGGCGCGTTCCTGGTCGTCATCGCCGCGGGCGTGCTGGCCTACGGCATCCACGACCTGCAGGAGGCGGAGCTCCTCCCCGGGGAGCACGCGCTCGCCTTCGACGTGTCCAGCGCCGTCCCCCCGACGTCGTGGTACGGCACCCTGCTCAAGGGCGTCTTCAACTTCTCCCCGGACACGACCTGGCTCCAGCTCATCGTCTGGATCTGCTACCTGGTGCCGACGATCGCGCTGTTCGTCCGCATGGTGCGCGGCGGAGGGGCTCGGCCGTCGACGCCGACGGAGCACGCTCCGGCAGCCGGCGCATCGCACGCTTCGGTGGCCCCGGTCGGGCTCGCTCCGGGAACCTCCCCGGCACTCACCAGCGCTGTTGGGCCCGCCTGACCCGGGCGGCGCGAGTGGCGGCTCGGCCGGCGTCCGGGTCCCCTTCGCCTGACCGCGAGTTGCCCTTAGTCGCTAGCGTGGGCCCGTGCCATCGACGCCACCCGTCGCAAGCCGGCCCACCGCTGCCCTGCTCCGCGTGCTGCTGCTCGCGGTGCTCACGGTGCTCACCCTCGAGCACATCCGGGCGAGCGGGCCGCTCCTCTCGCGCTCGTTCGACTCCGGAACGGTCGACGTCGCGCTGACCGCGCTCGGCACCTACGCGCTGCCAGGGATCCTCGCCATGGCGTTCGTACTGGTCGCACGCCGGATGCCGGCCGGCGACCTCGGCGCCCAGACCATCCGCGGCACGGTCCCCGGCCGAGCCGCGGTCAGCTACCGACCCGCGGTCACCGGCGTGACGCTGCTGTCCGCCGTCATCACGCTGGTCGCGGCGCGGATCGCCACCCAGGCGAGCAGCGGGGACGCACGCTTCTGGATCGGCCTGTGACCGTGGCGATCTCGATCGGCACGCTCACACTCGCCGTGGCGCTCGTCGGCGGGCAGGACCACGGGCCGGTCGAGACGGTCGTCGGGCTCAGCCTGGGCACCGCGGTCGCGCTGACCTGCCAGTGGATCCTCTCCGGCTGGGATGCGCTCTGGCGCGGCGGCGTGCTCGGCTGGACGCACACCGCAGTGCTGGTCGCCGCCGCCCTCGCCCTCGCTTGGGTCACCCGCCGGAGTCAGGCGCGTACCCAGCTGCGCGGACTCTGCTGGCTCGGTCCCTGGCTCGCGCTGAGCGCGATGATCCTGGCGAACGCCGCATTCGTCGCGTCGCAAGCGAGCACGACGCTCGCGATCGCGGCCGGCACGCTCATCCTTGCGGCCGGCGCGACCGCTGCTCTCCTTGCCCGAGGTACCCTCGCGCGCTTGCCCGGACGGCCTGACCTCACCCTGCCGATCGCCATCGTCGGGGTGTTCTGGCTCCGCGGCCCTGTCGTCCTCGTTGCGGCCGCGATCGCGGTGCCGGCCGCTGCGGTCGCGCTCGTCCGCGCCCTGCGACCCGCGGTCGACGGCGCACCGAGCGTCCGTCGCACCGCGGGCGCCGCAAGCCTCGTCGGCCTCGGCACGATCGTTCCCTTGCTCGTGTACCAGCTCGACTACGACCAGCCGCTGCACGTGCCGAATGCCCTCGTCATCGTCGCCCTCGCCGCGATTGCGGCGATCCCCGGCTGGGGGCGCCGGATGCCGGGCACGGAGACCGCCCAGGACCTCCCGGGCGCGCAGCCACCGATCGCGACGGTTCGGGCCCCCGGCGGGGGCAGCGTCCGCCGCCTCTCCGACGGCATGGTTCTCGCCGGGATAGCGGCATTCGGCATCGGGATCGCGCTGCCGGCGAGCGTCGTCAGCCCGGACACCGAGGCGATGGTCCCCGCGTCGCTCCGCGTCGTCTCCTGGAACCTGCACTACGGAGTCGCGAGCGGACCGGGCGTCGACCTCGACCAGGTGGCGCGAACGATCGAGGCCGAGCACCCGAACGTCGTCACTCTGCAGGAGGTCGAGCGCGGCTGGATCCTGGGCGGTGGCGCCGACATGGCCACCTACCTGTCCCGCCGCCTCGGCATGCCGTTCGTCTATGCCCCGGCGGCCGACCGACAGTTCGGCAACGTGATCCTGAGCACCAGGCCACTCAAGGAGGTCGAGATCCACTCGCTGCCGTACGGCGACGGGCCGCAGCAGCGATCCGCCATCTCGGCCACCGTGGCGACCGCGAACGGACCCTTGCGCATCACGTCGGTGCACCTGCAGCACCGCGCGGAGAACACCCCGACCCGGGTGCGGCAGATCACCGAGCTGCTGCGGGTCGAACCCGTCGCCGGCCCGGCGGTCGTCGCGGGCGACTTCAACGCGAACCCGGGCTGGCCCGAGATCGCGGCGATGACCAGCGCGGGCTACCAGAGTGCTCAGGACGCGATCGGCGACCCGAACGGGCTAACCTCACCGGCTGAGGCGCCGGTGGAGCGGATCGACTGGATCTTCGGCGCCCGCGTCACCTGGACCGACTTCCGGATCCTCGACGACGCGCACTCCTCCGACCACCGAGGCCTCGCGGTCACGATCACGGTGCCGGCCGGCGCCTGACGGTCCCGAACTCCGGTCAGGCGGGCGGGTGCGGTATCCGCGCGATCGGGCCGGTTTCGGGTGGCGATTGCCACGCTGCCAGCGGAACGGCAGGGCGCGAAGACACGGACTAGCCTCGATCCATGGCCAAGTCGCATGACCTCGACGACCCGCGGACCGACCCCTTCGACGTCGCGGAGGAGGCCGCCGTCCTGCTGGCCGGCGAGACCGGCGTGGCGCGCCACGACATCGCGCTCGTGCTCGGCTCCGGCTGGGGAGGGGCAGCCGACCTGATCGGCGAGACCGTCGCCGAGATCCCGAGCTGGGAGGTGCCGGGCTTCTCCGAACCGACGGTCGAGGGGCACGTCGGCACGATCCGCTCGATCCGGATCCCGGAAACCGGCAAGCACGCCCTCGTCCTCGGGGCACGCACCCACCTCTATGAGGACCAGGGTGTTCGGCGGGTGGTGCACGGCGTCCGCACGGCCGCGCGGGCCGGCGCGAGCGCCATCGTCCTCACCAACGGGTGCGGCAGCCTCGACGTGCTGCGTGGTCCGGGCACGCCCGTGCTGATCAGCGACCACCTCAACCTCACCGGGGTCTCGCCGCTCGAAGGCGCCACCTTCGTGGACCTGACCGGGCTCTACTCGCCGCGGCTGCGCGGGATCGCGCACAGGGTAGACCCGGAGCTCAGCGAGGGCGTCTACGCGCAGTTCCGTGGCCCCCAGTACGAGACGCCCGCTGAGGTGCGGATGGCCGGCCGGCTCGGCGCCGACCTCGTCGGGATGTCGACGGCACTCGAGGCGATCGCCGCCCGGCACGCCGGACTCGAGGTGCTCGGCATCTCGCTCGTGACGAACCTCGCCGCCGGGATCAGCGCCCGGCCGCTCTCGCACCAGGAAGTGATCGAGGCGGGTCAGACCGCGGGACCGCGGATCAGCGGCCTGCTGGCCCAGATCGTGCGGCGACTCTGACGATGACGGCCGCGGACGACCTCGACACCCTCCTGACGCGGGCACAGCACTGGATCAGCGACGACCCGGACCCCGTCACCGGGGCCGAGCTCGCGACCTTGCTGACCGACGCCGAGAGCGGGACTGCCGAGGAGCGCGCCGCCGCGACCGCCGAGCTCGAGGACCGCTTCCGGGGCCTGCTGCAGTTCGGCACCGCCGGCCTGCGTGGTGCGCTCGGCGGCGGACCGAACCGGATGAACCGAGCCGTCGTGATCCGCACCGCCGCGGGCCTCGCCGCTTTCCTGCAGGAGAGCCTGCCGGGCGTCGGCGCGGGGGCGCAACGGCCGCGCGTCGTCATCGGCTACGACGCACGACGCAACTCCGACGTCTTCGCACACGACACCGCGGCGGTCATGACGGCGGCGGGCGTGGCGGCGTTCCTCCTGCCGCGCGCCTTGCCGACGCCGGTCCTCGCCTTCGCCGTCCAGCACCTCGCGGCCGACGCCGGGGTGATGGTGACGGCGAGCCACAATCCGCCGCAGGACAACGGCTACAAGGTCTACCTCGGTGGACGCGTCGTTACCGACTCGGGCCAGGGCGCGCAGATCGTCCCGCCGGCAGACGCCCAGATCGCCGCCCACATCGCCTCGGTGCCCTCGGTCGCCGCGGTCCCGCGCGCCGAGGGCGGCTGGACCGTCCTCGGCGCGAACATCGAGCAGTCCTACGTCGAGACGGTCGCGCGACTTGCCGATCCGGGCTCCCCGCGGGACCTGCGGATCGTGCTCACGCCGCTGCACGGCGTCGGCGGCGCCGTGGTGGAGACCGTCCTGCACCGGGTCGGCTTCACGGATGTCCACCTGGTGCCCGAGCAGGCCGAGCCGGACCCGGCGTTCCCCACCGTCAGCTTCCCGAACCCCGAGGAGCCGGGCGCGATCGACCTCGCCATTGCGCTCGCGCGCACCCTGGGCGCGGACCTCGTGCTGGCGAACGACCCGGACGCCGACCGGTGCGCCGTCGCGGTGCGCGACCGGTACACGGAGGGCGACGGCTGGCGGATGCTGCACGGCGACGAGGTCGGGGCGCTGCTCGGTGAGGACCTCGCCGCCGGGCTCGCCAGGCCGGGTGCGGCCGCATCGGGCGAACCACCCGTCCTCGCGTCCTCGATCGTGTCCTCGCGCCTGCTCGGTCGGATCGCGGCGGCGCACGGGCTGCGGCACACGGTGACACCCACCGGGTTCAAGTGGCTCTCCCGGGTCGACGGTCTCGCCTACGCGTACGAGGAAGCCCTCGGGTACTGCGTCGACCCCGCTCAGGTCCGGGACAAGGACGGGATCAGCGCCGCGCTCGTCGTCGCGCAGCTCGCCGCGCGGCTGAAGGCGCAGGGACGCACTCTCGTCGACGCGCTCGACGACCTCGCCCGGGTCCACGGCCTGTACCTGAGCGGCCAGGTCTCGGCTCGCTTCACGGACCTCGCCGAGATCCCCGCGACGATGCAGCGGCTGCGGTCGGCGCCGCACGCTTCACTGGCAGGGTCGCCGGTGACCGAGTTCCGGGACCTGTCCGAAGGTAGCCCGGAGCTGCCGGCCACGGACGGCCTGCTGCTGCTCGCCCAGGACGGCACCCGGGTGATCATCCGCCCGAGCGGCACCGAGCCGAAGGTGAAGTGCTACCTCGAGGTGATCGCCGAGGTCGGCAAGGCCGACCTCGGCTCAGTACGCGCTGCCGCCCGCGCCCGCCTCAGTGCCCTGAGCACCGAGATCGCCGCTCTGCTCGCCGTCGCCTGAGGCAAGGGCGTCCAACCCGTCCAGCACCGCCGCCGTGCCGGAGAGCCCGAGCCGGGTGGCGCCGGCGGCCACCATCGCGAGCGCCTGCTCCGCGGTGCGGATGCCGCCGGAGGCCTTCACCCCGAGCCGGCCACCGACCGTGGCCGCCATCAGCTCGACGGCGTGCACGCTCGCGCCACCGGCCGGGTGGAAGCCGGTAGACGTCTTCACGAAGTCCGCGCCGGCGGCCTTCGCGGCTCGGCAGACCGCGACGATCTGCTCGTCGCTGAGCGTCGCGGACTCGATGATGACCTTGAGCACGCGGTCCGCCGGAACGGCTGCGCGAACCGCGGAGATGTCGGCCCGCACCGCGTCGTAGTCGCCCGCCATCGCCGCGCCCAGGTTGATCACCATGTCCACCTCGTCGGCGCCGTCGGCCACCGAGCCGGCCGCCTCGACCGCCTTGACCTCGCTGTGGTGCTTGCCGGACGGGAAGCCGCACACCGTCGCGACCTTGATGCGCTCCGTGTGCACGGGCAGCATCGAGGGCGAGACGCACACCGAGAAGACCCCCAGCGCCTCNCCCTCCGCGACGAGCGCCGCNACATCGGCCGTCGTCGCCTCGGGCTTGAGCAGGGTGTGGTCCACGAGGTGGGCCAAGGCGGCGCGATCGAGCCGGGGAGTCGTCATGGCGCTAGCCTGCCACTGCTCGGCGAGTCCGCCCGATGCCGCCCGGGGACATCCTCGGCGAACGCGGGCAGCAGCACCTGGTCGACCAGGTCGCGGCGCTCGTCGTGGTGCATGAACGCGTTCCACGCCGCGACGACGGTCGCCTCCTCGAGGTCCTCGAGGCGCCAGCCCGCCTCGTCGACGAGCCGGGTCATCTCGCGGGTCAGGGTCGTCCCCGACATCAGGCGATTGTCCGTGTTGATGGTGACCGCGAAGCCGAGCGCCTTGAGCGCGGTGATCGGGTGCTCGGCGACCGACGTAGCCGCGCCGGTCTGCACGTTCGACGACGGGCACAGCTCGAGCGGGATCTGGTGGTCGCGCACCCAGTGCGCGAGCGGGCCGAGCTCGGGCTCGCCGTCACCGTCCGCCGGGAAGACGATGTCGTCCGCGATGCGCACGCCGTGGCCGATCCGGCTGGCCGCGCCGAGGTGCACCGCTTCCGCGATCGAGTCCAGACCGGCTGCTTCACCGGCGTGGATCGTCACCGGGAAGTCGGCGTCGCGCAAGGTCGCGAACGCCGATGCCTGTCTTGACGGCGGGAAACCCGCCTCCGCGCCGGCGATGTCGAACCCGACCACGCCCCGGTCCCGGTTCGCCAGCGCCAACGCCGCGATCTCGTCGCCGCGGTCGGCCTGCCGCATCGCGGTGACGAGCGTGCCGACCCGGATCGTGCGGCTGGCGTCGGCGGCCTCGGCCACGCCGTCCCGCAAGCCCTCCTGCACGGCGTCCACGACCTCCTGGAGGCTCAGACCGCGCTGCAGGTGCTGCTCCGGCGCGTAGCGCAGCTCGCCGTAGACGACGCCGTCGGCGACCAGGTCGAGGACGGCCTCCTTCGCCACCCGGCGCAGCGCCTCCGGCGTCTGCATCACCGCGATCGTGTGGTCGAAGGTCTCGAGGTAGCGGACCAGCGAGCCTGAGTCGGCGGCTTCGGCGAACCACCGTGCCAGCTCGGCAGCGTCGGCGGTCGGCAGCTGGTGGCCCACCTCGGCCGCGAGCTCGATGATCGTGGTGGGGCGCAGGCCACCGTCGAGGTGGTCGTGCAGCGACACCTTGGGCATGGCAGCGATCTGCTCGTGAAGGCTTGTCATGCGGACCAAACTAGCGGCGAGCGGCCGAGCGCCCCACCCAAACGGTCACCAGGACCGCTCATGCCTCGGGGTAGTCCTCGGACTCGTCGTCCGGCACGTCGGTCTCCTGCTCGACGACGTCCGCCTCGCCCGCCTCTCCGCGCAGGTCCGGTCGCGGTAGCTCGGGTTCGTAGTCCTCGCCCGCGCCCTGCGGAGGCGCGTCAGTCTTGGGTTGGACGAGTCCGGCGTCTTCGAAGGACTCCTGACCAGGAACTGTGCTCATGGCGCCCTCCTCGAGACGTGGCTACGACTCCATCGTCTCCCCGGCATCGTCGCCCCGCCAGCGCGGCAGGATCGCCCAGGTGACCCGGCTCCAACCACCCAGGGCCGGCTGGCTCTCGCGACTGCGCAGTTCGACGTCGGTGATCGTCTGGACCGAGCCGCTGGACGGCTCGTACACCGTGAACCCGTCGGCAAGACGACCGGTGAGCAGCACCACGTGACGCGGCACGGCGGTCGCGACGCCGCGGCCGAGGTCGCCACCGACGTAGAGCAGGACCGGCACGCCGGCCCGCACGGACTCCTCAGCGCGGAGCCGCATCGCCTCGAGCTCCGGCTCGTTGGTGTCGTCCACCAGCAGGTTGTCGAAGAGCAGATCGGCGAACCGCGCCTCGCGCGCGGCACCCCACGGCGGTGTGCCGAGGCCGCTCGGCCACGGCAGTCCAGCGACCGCGCCGGCGTTCGTCCGCTGCTTGACCTCGCGCTGGACGAGCGCGAACCGGGCCGCGGCATCAGGCTCCATCAGCGAGCCGGGGCGCACCCGGCGGATCTCCCGCGGCAGGTAGCTCGCGAGCGTCTCGCCCATCGCGAGCCACAGGGCGAGCGTCGGGTCGCCCGCCGCCGCCTGCATCACGAGCGCCGCGGAGCCGCAAGTCGAGCCGTCGATCTGCTCGGCGTGCGCGGCACCGAAGAACAGCGGACCCGGGGCGGGGCCGCCGAGCGGGCGGCTGATCTGGCCGCGGACTGTCTCGTCGAGGCTGGGCCACAGTGCGGCGAACTCCGTCATCGCCTGGATCGAAACCCCGGACGCGATCAAGGCGTCCAGCACGACCGAGAGCTGCGGCGTGCCGGCGGCCTGCAGGTCGCGGAGCTGCGTCCGAGCCGCCTCCGGGAGCCGGTGCAGCCTCCGGTGGGCTGCCGTCACGATCGCCGATAGCGGCGCCGACACGGCGGCGGTCCCAGCGGGCGGCGAACCGACCGCACCGGCTGCGGTCGCGTCGGCGTCCCGGTGACGCCGCGGTCGGTGCGCGCGAAGCGCATCCAGCCACGACTCGCCACGACGCAGAGCGGTACCGAGGTGGATATTCCCCCAGGATCCTGGCCACTTCATCTGGAACTCCTTCTAACGATCGGCGATCCGGTCGAGGACCAGCGCCGGCGGCGCGACCTGGCGTGCTGACATGTCTACATCTACAGCCTCGACGAGCGCCTCGCGAGCGCGGGCGAACCGCTCCGGCGTGTCGGTGTACAAGGTAATGAGCGGTTGGCCCGCGCGGACGACGTCGCCGGGCTTCGCGTGCAGGCGCACGCCCGCACCCGCTTGAACGACGTCCTCCTTGCGCGCGCGGCCCGCGCCGAGCCGCCAGGCAGCCACCCCGACGGCGAACGCGTCGAGGCGGACCAGCACGCCGTCCGCGGCTGCCAGGACGTCCTCACTCTCCCGGGCGGTCGGCAGCGAAGCCGCCGGGTCGCCGCCCTGCGCGCGGATCATCCGGCGCCAGACATCCATCGCCCGACCATCGCGAAGGGCATCCGCCGGGTCCATGTCGGTCTTCCCGGTGGCGGCCAGCATCTCCCGGGCGAGGGCCAGGGTCAGCCCGACGACGTCGGCCGGCCCTCCGCCGGCGAGCACGTCCAGCGATTCCTGTACCTCGAGCGCGTTGCCCGCGGTCAGGCCGAGCGGCGTGGACATGTCGGTGAGCAGAGCGACCGTGGTCACCCCGGCGTCGGTCCCGAGCTCGACCATGGTGCGGGCCAGCTCACGCGCGCGGCCGAGGTTCTTCATGAATGCTCCGGTGCCGACCTTGACGTCCAGCACGAGGGCGTGGGTGCCCTCGGCGATCTTCTTGGACATGATCGACGAGGCGATCAGCGGGATCGCCTCGACCGTCCCGGTCACGTCGCGCAGCGCGTAGAGCTTGCGATCGGCGGGAACCAGGCCAGCGCCCGCGGCGCAGATCACGGCGCCGACGTCCTCGAGCTGGGCGAGCATCTCGGCGTTGCTCACCGAGGCCCGCCAACCGGGGATCGACTCCAGCTTGTCCAGCGTGCCGCCGGTGTGGCCGAGCCCGCGCCCGGAGAGCTGCGGCACCGCGAGGCCGCAGGCCGCGACGAGCGGCGCGAGCGGCAGGGTGATCTTGTCCCCAACCCCCCCGGTGGAGTGCTTGTCCGCGGTCGGGCGGGAGAGCCCGGAGAAGTCCAGTCGCTCCCCCGAGGCGATCATCGCCTCGGTCCACCGAGCGATCTCGGCGCGGTCCATGCCGTTGAGCAGGATCGCCATCGCGAGCGCGGACATCTGCTCCTCCGCGACCGCGCCGCGGGTGTACGCGCCCACGACCCAGCCGATCTGCTCATCGGTCAGCCGCTTGCCGTCCCGCTTCGCACCGATCACGTCGACCGCGTCGAACGCCTCCGTCATCGCCGGATCGCCTCCGTCACGAGCGCTCGCTCAGATCCTGCGGACCGAACGCGTCCGGCAGCAGCTCGGACATCGGCACGATGCCGCGGGTCGAGTCGACCAGCAGGTCCGGCCCGCCGTGCTCCCAGAGCAGCTGGCGACACCGGCCGCATGGCATCAACGGCGCGCCATCCGCGTCGACGCATGCGAACGCGACCAGGCGACCGCCGCCCGAGGCATGCAGAGCGCTGACCAGTGAGCACTCGGCGCACAACGTCAGCCCGTAGGACGCGTTCTCCACATTGCAGCCGACGACGACGCGGCCGTCGTCGACCAGGGCGGCGGCACCGACCGGGAACCGCGAGTATGGCGCGTACGCGCGAGTCATGACGTCCCGGGCGGCCGCACGCAAGGCTGCCCAGTCCGGCGCAGCACCGTCAGCCATCGATGTCCTCACTTGACGTAGGGGATGCCCTCGGCGGCCGGCGGGCGAACCCGACCGACCAGACCGGCGACAGCGAAGATCGTGGCCAGGTACGGCGTCATCAGCATCAGCTGGCTCGGCACCGGGGTGCCGATGATGCCGAGCACCACCTGGAGGTTGTCGGCGAAACCGAAGAGCAGCGCCGCGAGCAGCGCACCCTTCGGGGTCCAGCGCCCGAGAATCATCGCGGCCAGAGCGATGAAGCCCTTGCCTCCGGTCATCTCCTTGCCGAAGGCCAGGCCCGCCGCGACCGTGAAGAACGCGCCGCCGAGGCCCGCGACCGCGCTGCCGAGCACCGTGTTGCGGAGCCGGGTCCGGTTCACCCTGATGCCCACGGTGTCCGCCGCCTTGGGGTGCTCACCGACCGCGCGCATCCGCAGGCCCCAACGGCTGCGGAAGATCATCACCTGGAGCAGCGCCACGACCACGAACATCACGTACACGATGACCGTCTGGCGGAACAGCACCGGACCGAGCACGGGGATCCTGGACAAGCCGGGGACGTCGATGACCGGCAGCTTCGGCGGCGTGTTCCAGGTCGCACGGTTCACCGTCAGCACGGTCGAGAACAGGTAGCTGGTCACGCCGACCACCAGCACGTTGAGCACCACCCCGACGATGATCTGGTTGACCTGGTACTTCACCGCGAAGAGCACCAGGAGCAGCCCGACAAGCGCGCCCGCGACGGGTGCCGCGATCAGGCCCGCATAGGGGTTGTGACTGAGCGAGGCCACGACGGCGGCCAGGAACGCACCCGCGAGCAGCTGACCCTCGATCGCGATGTTGATGATGCCGGAACGCTCGCACAGCACGCCGGCGAGCGAGCCGAAGACGAGCGGCACGGCGAGGAACAGCGAACCCTGGAGCAGCCCGGTCAGCGGCATCGAGCTCGCCTTGCCGGCCGCCGACCAGGTCAGGAACGCGAGCAGGACGGCGACGCCGAACATGGCCGGCAGCCAGAGACCGAGCCGCCGATGCTTGCGCGCCGTCCCGAACGCGAGCGCCCCGAGCGCGAGCGCGACCAGGGAGAGGGCGATCGCCGCCGACTTGGCCGGCACCACGAGCGGTGCGATCGTGACGAGGTCCTTCGGCGTGCCGAGCGCGAACGTCGTGTGTCGTCCGCTCGGCGCGAGCAGGCCGAAGCCGAGCAGCGAGAGCAGCCCGATCCCCGCGTAGGCGATCGGAGCCCGGTAGGAGACCTTGGCGGCGGTCATGCCCGGGCTCCCTTCAGCGCGACCCGGCCAGGTTCGGGGAGCCGGAAGATCGCGCGGACGAGTGGTGGCGCGGCGATCAGCAGGACGATCAGCGACTGGACGACGAGCACGACATCGATCGGCGTGCCAGTCCGCGCCTGCATCGCGAAACCACCGGCCCGGAGAGCACCAAAGAGCAGGCCGGCCAGGACCGTGCCGAGTGGCTTGGACCGGCCGAGCAGCGCGACCGTGATCGCGTCGAAGCCGAAGCTCGCTGCCACCCCCCCGGTCAGCACCTTCTCGGTGCCGAGCACCTGCGCGGACCCGCCTAGACCGGCCAGGGCGCCGGCGATCGCCATCACCCAGATGTACGCGCCGTTCACCGACATGCCCGCGGTCCGGGCGGCGTGCGGGTTCGCGCCGACGGCACGGAACGTGAAGCCGAGCGTCGAGCGGTTCATCAGCCACCAGACCCCGACAGCCGCCACCAGGGCGAGGATGAAGCCGGCGTGCAGCCGGAACCCGGTACCGAGCAGCAGCGGGTACTCCGCGCTCTTATCGATGAACGGGCTGATCGGGTTCGAGGAGCCGGGGCGCTGGAACGCCTTGAG
>JGIcombinedJ21911_10000034_pt1 | contig 28146 bp, 23 predicted proteins | sample BarGraNGADG00211_FD_21911 | JGI IMG/M metagenome (IMG submission 21911)
CGACAATTCCCACGCGAGCGATTGACATGGGTGGTGATGTTACTGGTGAGTAGAGGGGTGGCGCGTCTACCGGCGTCGATTGTCCGATCCGAGCGCGCTGCGGATGCGTGCGGAGCCCTGGTCGATGAGCAGCCGGGGGGAGATCCGGTAGATGGTCCACGCCCGGCGGGCATGGTGTGGGGTCACGATGATCGGTCGGTTGCGGGCCACTCCGTCGAGCACGTCAGACGCCAGGGATGCCGCCGGGTAGGGTTTTCCCACCAGCGATGTGAGCATCGAGCGGATGTCGGGCATCGAATCGGTGCGGGGCAGGTCATCGGGGTTGCCCTTGTCCAAGAGGGGGGTTTCGATGACCCCGGGGCAGACCACAGTGACCTTGACGCCATGGGCGGCAGCTTCCATGCGAAGCCCAACGCTCAAGCCGACGACTGCGTGCTTGGTGGTGGAGTAGGGCACCAGCATCGGGCTGGGCAAAAGACCCGAGAGCGATGCGGTGTTGACAATGTGACCCCGGCCTTGGGCGATCATCACCGGGTAGGCGGCCATGACCCCGTTGATCACGCTCCACAGGTTCACATTGATGACCCGCTGCCAGTGGGCTGAGCTCAGGTCGCTGACTTCGCCACCCACGGCNATACCGGCGTTGTTGAAGAGGAGATCGATCCCACCGTGCTCAGCCGCGGTCCGGCCGACCAGATCGGCGACGGCGGCGGCGTCGGTTACGTCCAGCGTGGCGGCACTCACCCTTTCCGCACTCGTTCGACGTTTCAGCTGCTCGGCCACGGAGGCGGCTTCCCCACCGTTGATATCGGCGACCACCACAGTGGCGCCCCGGTCGACCAGTTCGGTGGCCACCGCCTTTCCGATACCCGAGGCAGCCCCGGTAACGATGGCCACCTTGCCGTCGAAGTGTCGGTGTAGCGATTCGGCTCGATCTGATGCTCGTCCCATGGATCCCTCTCGATCGGGTGGCCTTGCGTTGGGAGCGACGCTACCGACACGATGGTGGCAATGAGTAACCCACCGAAGATCTCAGCCACGAGCTCCACCGAGCCCCGAGCCAATGCAGTCAAGTCAACCAAGGCAGTGAAGGCAACTAAGGCCCGCACCACCAAGGCCACTCAACGTTCAACGACGTCGGCGACGCCCGCCGCGGACCCCACGGGAGAGGGCGGGGCCGGACGGGGGCACGGTCGGGGAGCGGGCCGAGCAGGGGGTCGGAGGTTAGGTCTGCACAACCGGCAGTTACAGCGTAACAACGAACGCTGGCCGCTGGCGGCAGGCCTCGTCTCGTGGTTGTTTCGCCGACCCGAGCTGGTGCTCGCACTCCTGGGCAAGCAGGCCCCTATTCAGGTCAACGGGCGTGTGCTCAATCGGAGTACCCAGGCCATGTTGGAGGTCAGCAAACGATTGGAGAGTGTCACCGGCCGTGGTGACATGGGTGATGGCTTGGGCGACCCCGTGGTGATGCGCAAGCAGTTGCAGCGCATGGCGCTCATTGCCATGCCCATCCGGACCGATGTCCACGTGGTGGGTCGGCTGATCCCGGCCGCGGATAGTCCGAGAGGGTCGAGCGGCATCCCGGTGCGCATCTACCGTCGGTTCGGCACCGGGCTCGGGGCCGGGGTGGGGCTCGGGACCCGGCCACCGGCGATCGTCTATTACCACGGAGGTGGGTGGGTCACTGGTGATCTCATCTCCCACGACGCATCATGCCGCCTGCTCGCCGCCGTCAGCGGGTGCGTGGTGGTCGCCGTCGACTACCGGCTGGCGCCGGAGGATCCGTTCCCGGCGGCGGTTGACGACGCACTGGCCGCCTATGCGTGGGTATGCGGCCACGCCGAAGAGCTCGGGATCGCCGAAGATCGGGTTGGGGTGATGGGGGACAGCGCGGGCGGCAACCTGGCGGCGGTGGTCGCCCTTCTCACCCGGAAGGGTGCATCGGTGCCTACGGCATCGGCGAAGGCGTCCACGACAGGGTCAGCGGGCACTGCCGCTCCCGGTATTCCATCTCCATTTGCCCAGGGTTTGATCTATCCGGGCCTCAGTACCCGCTTCGACTCGGAATCAATGCGCATCTTCTCCGAGGGGTTCTTCCTGACGCTGCAGAGCATGAAGGGATTCCGCCGCACCTACCTGCCTGACCAATCGGACTGGGAGTTGGACGCGGCATCCCCGCTGTTGGCCGCCGAGGTCGATGGTGTGGCACCGGCGCTGGTGGTGACGGCCGGATTCGATCCCCTCCGTGACGAGGGCCAGGCATACGCCAACAAGCTGAAGAGTGCGGGGGTCGACGTGGAGTACCGGTGCTATGACGACCAAGTCCATGGGTTCTTCAACATGGGGATTCTGGCCGATTCGCTGGCCCTCTCCATCGAGGTGTGCGACACCATGGGCCGATTGATGCATCGCGCCGACCCGACCCAAACCGAGGAGTAGCCGGGACCGGGTTCTCCGACCGTCAGCCACTCCCGAAAGACCCACCTACAGTGACCATCATGAACGGAACTTCTCAGTCTCCCGGCATTGTCGCCCTGGTCGGCGGCGGCGAATGGCAACCGGGTTGCTCGTTCGATGCTGAACTGCTCGCCGCCTCGGGATCTGATGAGGTGCTGGTCTTGCCGACGGCAGGCGCCTACGAGCATCCCGAGCGAGCGGTGGTCCAAGCTGGAGAGTGGTTCGTCCCCCTGGGTGGGCGGGTGGAGGGCCTGATGGTCCTGTCCCGGTCCGACGCCGAGGATCCCGGTGCCGCCGCGGTGATGCGCTCGTCCCGCTTCGTCTACCTCACCGGGTCATCGCCAATGCACCTGCGCAGTGTGCTCAAGGGATCCAAAGTATGGGACGCCCTGGTCTTGGCGTGGCAGGACGGAGCGGTGATTGCCGGTTCATCGGGGGCGGCGATGGCCCTCACCGACCCGATGGTCGATGCTCGTGGCGGTGGGTTGACGTTGGGGCTCGGCTTGGTCAGTGGGGTGGCGGTGGTGCCCCACTTTGGCGATACCCACGAAGACGCTCACGGCCAAAAGCTCCATCGGTCGGTGCTATTGGCTCCTCGGGGAACCCCGGTAGCCGGAGTACCCGAGCGCACAGCGCTCATTCGGGACCCCAGCGGCCAGTGGCGTTCCGCCGGCGAGGGCTCGGTGGCAGTCTTTGTCAATGGCGCCCCGGCCGAAGCCGGGCTCGGGGCACTGCCGACCTGACGCCGAGAAGTGAGCCAATGCGCTCATCCTCGGTGAGTTGCTAATTTTGGACCTCTGAGCGAATGAGAATTTGCATTCACTCAGAGGTGATGGGAAACAAATGCCGGGATCCGGGCCCGCGAGACGGGGGGCGCCGTGCTGGCGCCCCGCACATGGTCAGTCGGCTTCGGTGATCGTCACCGACTCGATGGTCACTTTTTCGGACGGAGTCCCGGACCGGCTTCCGGTCGATTCGATGGCGGAGATAGTCTCAGTGCCGCCCACGACCTTGCCGAATAGCGAGTAACTGGGAGGGAGCGAGACGCCATTGGGACCGCTGATGATGAAAAACTGGCTGCCATTGGTATTGGGCCCGGAGTTAGCCATGGCCAACGAACCAATCTCGTAACGGCCGCGGGCAGGCAGTTCATCGTCGAACCGGTAGCCGGGGCCCCCGCGTCCCGAGCCCTCGGGGTCGCCACCCTGGAGCATGAAACCCGGGATGATCCGGTGGAACACGATCCCGTCGTAGTAGTGCCAGCGGGCCAAAAACACAAAGTTATTGACAGTTTTCGGGGCGGCGAGCGGGTCGAGGGCGATGGTCATGGTGCCCTTGTTGGTCGCCATCTCGGCCGTATAGCGCTTGGCCGGATCGATGATCATGGGGGGAGAGCTGTCGAAACGCTGGGTTTTTGGGCTGGAACCGTCAGCTGCGGGGATCTCAGGGGACATGGAATTCTCCTTGTGATGGGTGAGATTGTGGCGATGGTGGATGTGGGGTTTGTGCAGGATGGGGTGTGGGGGTGTGGGGGTGGTGCCGGACCGAGCTATGACACGGCAATGGTCACCGAGATCATGCGGTGGAGAACGGTGGGCGGCACCCCGGAGGAACTGCCGTCGGTATTGATCTTGTCGACGACACTCGTCCCCGAGGTCACCTTGCCGAAGAGTGTGTAGTTGGGAGCCAGGTTCTCGCCCTGGGTGCCATCCACCACATAGAACTGGCTGCCATTGGTATTGGGCCCGGAGTTGGCCATGGCCAGCGAATAGTTCGGGTACTGGGGGTTGGCGGTCTTGGGTAGCTCGTCGGCAAACTGGTAGCCGGGCCCGCCCGATCCGGTTCCGGTCGGGTCACCTGTCTGGTCCACGAACCCAGGAATCACCCGGTGGAAGGTGATGCAGTCGAAGAAGTGCTGATTGGCCAAGTAGAAGAAGCTGTTGACGGCCTTGGGTGCAGCTTTCGGATCCAGTTGGATGGTGAACTGGCCTATGTCAGTGGTGACGGTGGCGGTATAGGTCTTCGAGGTGGAGATCGTCATCGGCGGGTACGACGGATACGAAGGTTTGTTCAAGGTGGCGGTGAAGCTGGTCGGGCAGTCGGACGAGGTGGTGAGGGCGCTGAGGCTGGTATCCCCTGAGCCGCCTTTGGGTGCCGGCTTAGTGGTGGTGGTCGTCGGTTTGGTGGTGGTGCTGGAGTGTGACACGGCGGCCTTCTTCGAACTACTGGAGATCCAAACGGCGATGCCGACCACGATGAGGGCCACGATCCCGAGGGTGATGGCCCGCTTCAGGGTCTGCTTGCGCTTCTGGGTTTTTTGCTGGGCTTCGAGGCGAGCCTGGCGACCGGCCTTCTGGCGTTGACGCTTCTCGGTAGACACGGTGCACGAGGGTAGTCGCTGGGAGAGCNGTAGCCTGAGCAGCCATGTCCCTCGTGGTGCAGAAATTCGGCGGTACCTCGGTAGCCGACACCGATCGGATTCGGGCGGTGGCGGACCATGTGGCTCGAAGNCGGCGTGCCGACGACGACGTGGTTGTCGTGGTCAGCGCCATGGGAAAGACAACCGACGAGCTGGTGCGTTTGGCTGCAGAAGTCAGCTTTACCCAGCCCACCCGAGAGGTGGACATGCTGCTCAGCGCGGGTGAACGGATCTCGATGGCGCTCCTCTGCATGGCGCTGGCCGACCTCGAGGTGACCGCCCAGTCCTTCACGGGCAGTCAGGCCGGCATCATCACCGACAACGTGCACACCCGGGCCAAGATCATCGAGATCAGGGCTGAGAGGCTGTTGGCCACCCTGGCATCCGGTGGTGTCCCGGTGGTAGCCGGGTTTCAGGGGGTGTCCACCGATCGGAACATCACCACCCTGGGAAGGGGAGGGTCCGACACCACCGCGGTGGCGCTCGCCGCCGCATTGGACGCTGATGTGTGCGAGATCTATACCGATGTGTCCGGGGTGTACAGCGCCGATCCGCGCATCGTGCCCGAAGCCCGCAAACTGGCCCGGGTCAGTTATGACGAGATGCTGGAGATCGCCGCCACCGGCGGTCGAGTGTTATCGCTGCGCTCGGTGGAATTCGCTCGAAATCACCACGTGCCACTACATGTGCGATCCAGTTTCACCTGGGAACCGGGTACCTGGATCGACGAGGAGGATGAAACCATGGAACAGGCTGTCGTCACCGCCATCACCCACGACGCCACTGAGGCCAAGGTGACGGTGGCCGGACTGCCCAACCGGCCTGGCGTGGCTGCCCGCTTGTTCCGAGCGCTGGCCGATCGGAATGTCTCGGTGGACATGATCGTACAGAATGCGTCACTGGAAGGGACCACCGCCATCTCCTTTACGGTGCCCGGTTTTGATTTGGCCGTCAGTACCGAGGTGTCGGAGGCCCTCATCCCCGAGTTAGGCGCCACCGGAGTCACCAGCGACTCGAATGTGGCCCGGGTGTCGCTGGTTGGGGCGGGCATGAAGACCCACCCTGGCGTCACCGCCCTCACCTTCGAGACGTTGGCCAAGGAAGGCATCAACATCGAGATGATCTCGACGTCGACCATACGCATTTCGTGCGTGGTGCGCGCCGATTGTGCCGAGACGGCGGTGCGCGTCCTTCACACCGCATTCGACCTGGCGAACCCGTCGTAGACTTGGGCTCATGCGAGTAGCCGTTGTCGGTGCCACTGGTCAGGTGGGTGCGGTGATGCGGTCGGTGCTCGAGGAGCGCGACTTTCCTCTCGACGACCTGCGTTTCTTCGCTTCCTCGCGGTCGGCAGGGCGCCGTCTGCCGTTCCGGGGAGATGACGTGGTGGTGGAAGACGGATCAATCGCCGACTTGGCGGGTATCGACATTGCCCTCTTCTCCAATGGGGCGGTCGCCTCGCGGGAGTTGGCCCCTAAATTTGCGGCGGCCGGGGCCATTGTGATCGACAACTCGTCGGCGTGGAGGATGGATCCCGACGTCCCATTGGTCGTTCCAGAGGTCAACGCCAGCGCTCTGGCCGGCATAACCAAGGGAATAGTGGCCAACCCGAACTGCACCACCATGGTGGCCATGCCGGTATTGAAGCCGCTCCATGACGAGGCGAGCCTCAATCGCTTGGTGGTGTCCACCTACCAGGCGGTGTCGGGGGCCGGGCTTGCCGGAGTGGCTGAGCTCGAGGAGCAGCTCAACAAATCGGCCGGGTCGGCCGCGGCGTTGACCTTCGACGGGTCAGCCATCGAATTCCCCCCGGCGTCAATCTTCCCGGGCACGATCGCCCATAACGTGCTCTCGATTGCCGGGTCGGTGGTGAACGACGGATCAGGTGAAACCAACGAGGAACAGAANTTCCGTGATGANAGTCGGAAGATCCTCGAGATCCCGGCATTGAGGGTGACCTGTACCTGCGTGCGAGTCCCAGTGTTCACCGGCCATTCGGTGGCCATCGTGGCTGAATTCGACCGGCCGATCACTCCTGAGCGGGCCACAGAGCTCCTAGGTGCGGCCCCGGGGGTGGAACTGTCGGACATGCCCACCCCCCTGCAGGCGGCGGGAGCCGACCCCTCGCTGGTCGGTCGGATCCGCCGGGCCGATGGCGGTGAGCAGTCGTTGGCACTGTTCGTCAGCGGAGACAACCTGCGCAAGGGTGCGGCCCTCAATGCGGTACAGATCGCCGAGTCGCTGGTTGCGCTCGGCATGGTGGGCTGACACGAGTTCGGCTCAGGTGATGTTGGGGGCGACCGCGGCCAACCCAGCGACCCGCTTGGCCAAGTTCACCGCGTGATCGCCGAACCTTTCGTAGAACCTGGCAACCATGGCCAGCTCCACCGCCACCGGGAGTGGCATGGTGCCGGCAACCACTTCTACGGTGAGGCTGACGTGGAGATCGTCCATCTCGTCGTCGAGGGTGTCCACGACCGACGCTGCGGTGGTGAGTCGATCGGCATAGGCATTGGCAGTGGCGCGCCACATGTGAATGGCCACTTCGCCCATGCGTTCGACCAGGCCGCGGCTGCGGGCGGAAAGTTCAGTGCCAAGGCCGCGGGCGGCTCGCCGGGCCACATGCTCGGCGAGGTCGCCGTTACGCTCGAGGTCGGGGAGCATCCTGATGACGGTGACCAAAAAGTGAAGATCGGCCGGTGACTCGATGCGTCCGACCGTCAACTGATCCATCGTTTGACGCTCGATTTCCCGATAGAGATTGTCAACCACTTCGTCTCTATCGGCCAGCGCCTTGGCCGCCTCCCTGTCACCGGAAAGAAGAGCGTGGGTCGCTCCGGCCACGTTTTCGCCCACTATGGCAAACAGCTGAAGGACCTGACGGTCGATCTGCGCTAGGGACTCGTCCATTTGCCCACCGTACTCCGGCACCATTCAGCCTCTTACGTTGAGGGGAATGTTGAGACAAAAAGCGGTCATGAAGGACTGACTGCGGCATCGGCGTCGTTGCCCGGGTGATCGATACCACTGCCATCGTCGGGATCTGGGTGGGCGTTCATGTCTTCACCCACAATGATCCGGGGGCCCGATGTCCACGACAAATATCGCCATGACCAGTTCACCAATACGATGATCTTGTTGCGAAAGCCGATGAGATAGAGGATGTGGAGGCCGAGCCACGCGAGCCAGCCCAGAGTCCCGCGGATAACCCGCCCTTTTGGGAATTCGGCGATGGCGGCGCGGCGCCCGATGGTGGCCATCATTCCTTTGTCGTGATACTGAAATGGAAGGGTGGGTCGCCCCTCCACCCGGTTGACGATCTGTTGGGCAGCGTGCTTACCCGACTGGATGGCCACTTGGGCGAGTTGTGGGCACGTCGTACCTGGTTTGTCTTTTCCCCAGGGGACGGCGGCGGCATCGCCGATGGCGTACGCCTGATGATGATCGGGAAGGGCGAGGTCTGCCCGCACTACGAGGCGTCCATTGTGATCTGAAAGAGCCCCCAATTCGGAAGCAATGGTGCCGCTGACGGTGACCCCACCCGCCCATACGACAGTCCGGGTGGGGATGCGGGTTCCGTCATCGAGTTCGACGGAGGTCGCGGTTACTTCCTTGACCATCCGGCCAAGTTGTAGCTCTACGGTTCGGTCTTTGAGCGTGTCGGCCGCGTAAGTGGCGGCGGACTCCTTGAAGGGGGTGAGGAGCCGGCTGAGTCCGTCGACAAGGANGATTCTGGCGTGGGAACGGTCAAAATCGAATCCGTCATGGCGGACGGAGACATCGAGCAACTCGGCCAGGGCTCCAGCCACTTCCACCCCGGTCGGCCCTCCGCCCACTACGACAAACGTGAGGGTCCCGTCGGTGATCCGTTCGGGATGGGCGTCGATCTCCTCCAGGCGACGGAGAATGTGGTCTCGCAGGTAACCAGCGTCGGCCAGCGTATACAGCGGATGAGTGAACTGTTGGGCCCCTGGGATCCCGAAAAACTTGGCGATGGCGCCACTGGCCACGATGATCCAGTCGAAGGGTAACGGATCGGTACCTTCCAGCCTGACCGATCGCGNGTCCCAGTCCACGCCGGTCACTGTGCCGTATCGGAACGTCACGTTGGGGGTGCGTCCGAAAATGGCCCGGATCGGGTATGCCACGTCACCGGGGTCGAGTCCGGCGGTGGAGACTTCGTAGAGGAGAGGTTGAAAGGTGTGGAAGTTCCGCTGGTCGACGACGGTGACCTCGACCCGCTCGTCGGCCAATGCCCTGGCGGCCGACAGTCCACCGAATCCGGCGCCGACGATGACTACGCGGTGTATGGACCCCATGTTGCCACGATGAGGTCGGGCATTGTCGGGGAGTTGGCCGATCGCGGCTGAGGCCAGAAGGAGGCCCGGGATCGAAAAGACGAGGGTGGAGTCCCAACCGTGTGACACCCCGCCGGTACGCTGGCCATTACGCCCACTGGGGCTCGTACTGCGACGCTGTCGGCTCCGAGGAGAAACCAATCATGATTACCGGGCTCATCATCGGNCTCATCGCTGGGGCTGCTCTCGGAGTCGTGGTCGGGTTGCTCGTACGGGCCGGTCACGTGGCGTCGGCTCGCACGGCCGAAGCCCGTCTCGCCGATGCCANCCAGGCCAACCAGCGTCTCAATGGCGACGTATCCGGCCTCCAACAACAGATCGCCGGCCTCCAACAGCAGATCGCCGCCGCCCAGTCAGAGACGGTTCGACTGATGACCGAACTTGATCACGAACGTCGTGCCGCCGAGGAGCGGGCGGCGACGTTCGATGAGACCCGGGAACAACTGACTGGCGAATTTGCCCGGCTCTCCACCCAGGCACTGCAAAAAAACAATGAGCAGTTCCTCCAGTTGGCGGACGTAAAGCTGAAGGAGACCAGGGAAGCCGCCGAAGGTGAGTTGGCCAAGCGCCAGGTGGCGATCGAACAGCTCCTGAAGCCGATCGGCGAGCAGCTCGGCAAGTACGAGGTGGGGATGCAGCGCCTGGAGGTGGAGCGCCAAAAGGCCTACTCCACCCTCACCGAGCAGATGAAACACTTGTCGACGTCGCATGACCAACTCCAAAAAGAAACAGGCAATCTGGTCAAGGCACTCCGAGCCCCTCAGACCCGCGGCCAGTGGGGAGAGCTGCAGCTGCGGCGGGTGGTCGAAATGGCCGGCATGTTGGAGCACTGTGACTTTGACGAACAGGTCACCTCGGACGCCGATGGCGGGCGGATGCGGCCCGACATGGTGGTACATCTTCCCGGCGGAAAGAACGTGGCAGTTGATGCCAAGGTCCCGATGCAGGCGTTTCTCGATGCCAACGAGGCCGACGATGAATCAGTTCGGCGAGCCTGTCTGGCCAGCCACGGTCGCCAGCTGAAAGCCCACGTCGATCAACTGGCGAAAAAGGAGTACTGGAAACGGGTCGATCCGTCGCCAGAGTTCGTGGTGGCTTTCATCCCCGGGGACCCGCTGTTGACGGCCGCCCTCGAACATGAGCCGGGCCTGATGGAGCACGCCGTTGCCAATCATGTGCTGCTCGCCACCCCTACCTCACTGATAGCCCTCCTCCGGGCCGTCGCATATGGCTGGCAACAGGACTCGCTGGCCCAGAATGCGCGGGAGGTCCAACTGCTGGGGGCCGAGCTCTACCAACGCCTCTCGGTGCTGGGCGACCACGTTGCCGGAGTGGGCAAAGGGTTGAGCAATGCCGTGGTGGCCTACAACAAAGCGGTCGGGTCACTCGAAGGTCGGGTATTGGTCACCGCCCGTCGTTTTGTGGAGATGGGGGTCGTTCCCGCCGGAGAAANGGAATTGCCGCAGCCGGCGCCGGTCGACGCCACCACCCGGGCTCTGCAATCGCCTGAAATGGCCCCGCCCACCCTGGATCTGCCCTTCGTTGATGGCCTGCCCGTCTCGATCGCCGAAACCACGGATGGGCCGGACGAAGTCGTATCCCGCTTCGGCCAGGACGTCGAGTAGCCGGGCTGCGTTCTCCCTGCGGGGATCGGGAGTCACACCCCGTCCCTACGATGTCGACGTGGCGTTGAAGATCTGGATTGTTCCGTTCGGGCGTGAAGCGAGCCGAGTTCTGCGCGATGAGATAGCTCTCGNCCAAGCGGGCCACCCCCTGGCTCCGGTCACCGTCATCGTTTCCCGGAACATCACCGGACTGGGGGTCCGGCGGCTCTTGGCTTCGGGAGACCTGGGACCCGCGCCCTCCAGCGGCAGGCTCGGTGTCGCCAATGTGCGATTCACCACGCTTCCCCGCTTGGCCGATGAACTGGCCGGGTCGATTTCGGCAGATGGCGGTGCCATGCCGGCGACGGCAACCGTCATCCACGCCGCGGCCCGCATGACGTTGGGAACCTCCCCGACCAAAATCCTTGGACCTGTTCGGGATCATCCGGGTACGGCGCGATCCCTGGTGAGGCTGTACCGGGATCTGAGTGGGGTGTCGATGGAATCCCGCCGTCGCCTTGTCGCCGGAAGCGGGCGGGCTGCGGAAGTCATGTCGCTGGTGGAGGAGATGGAGAGGCGGATCGGGGACGGGTGGTACGACGAAGGCCGCAGGTTCGACCGTGCCATCGAGGCATTGTCGGGCATGGGGGGAGAAGAAGCCCGCCAAGGCANGGAAGCGGAAGAACTGGTGGTCGTGTACCTCCCGTCCCGCCTCCCACTCCATAGTGAGCGTTTCATCACCGCCTTGGCCGCCATTCGACGGGTGATGGTCATTGTTGGTGCCACCGGAGACCGGGCCGCCGATTCGACCTCGCAGGAGATTGTTACCCGCCTGGGGAGGAAGAGTCACCAGAGTGTCAGTACTGCCATCGACCTCGGGCTCCAACCATTGAGGGGCACGTCGGTGATCAGTGCCCCGACCGCCGATACCGAAGTTCGGGTGGTCATCCGTGAGCTGATGGCTCGCAGTCGCACCGGCACCCGATTCGAACGGATGGCAATCGTGCACGGCGGAACCGGCCCCTACGAACGGCTTGTCCGGGAGACATTGGCCGGCGCCGCAATTCCCTGCAATGGGGTCAGTACCCGGATGCTGGGGGCTACGTTTGCCGGGCGCACTCTCCTCGGAGCATTCGAGCTTCACGAACGGGGATGGCGACGCGGAGACATTATGGACTGGGTGGCGGGAGGTCCGATCCGCGACGGCGGCGGCGAAAGAAAACCGGTAGAGGCGACGGCGTGGGATCTGATCTCGCGCGATGCCGGTGTGACCATCGGACTCGACAATTGGCGGCGTCACCTGGGTGCATATGGTGAGGACCGCAGTGCCTCCCTCGCTGAACTCGACGGGCCCGCCGGCAGTGATGCCAAACCCAGCACGGCCCATCGGCTACGAACCGAACTCCGTCAATCAGTCGAGTTGAGGACCTTCGTCGACGATCTGGCCCAACAGTTCGATGCAAGCCCTCACACGTGGGCCGATTGGGTGGTGTGGGCCAACAACCTCCTTGATCGGTACCTCGGCAAGCAGGCGGAGCGCGACGAAGCCTGGCCCACCGATGAAAGAGAGGCCCTCACGGCGGTCCGCTCCGCACTTGAAGGTCTTGAGGTGCTCGACCGGTTGCACGAGGTACCTGACCGATCCACATTCCGCCAGGCGCTGATTGCCGAGTTGGAAGCACCGGCACCGCAGACTTCGCGTTTCGGCACCGGCGTACTGGTCGGGCCGGTCAACTTGCTTGCTGGTCTCGACCTCGACACGGTGTTCGTCCTCGGGATGGTCGATGGAGCGTTCCCGGTCCGCGAAAGTGATGACGCCCTGCTCCCCGATGACGAGCGGGTGTCGGCTGGCGATGACGTTCCCCTGCGCGGCGGTCGTCGAAACGATGCCCACCGCGACTACCTGGCGGGTTTGGCTACCGCGCCCGAGCGGGTGCTCTCATTCGCCCGTGGCAATCAGCGCCGAGGCGGCGAACAGCGACCGGCCAGGTGGCTCCTCGACACGCTCGGCGCGCTCGAGGGAACGGGCCGTCGACTCTTCAGCCGGGACGTCGAGGATCTGGGCCGGGTAGATGGCTTCTCGAATGTCCACTCCTTCGCCGACGCGGTGCTCAACGTGGGGGAGCCGATGTCGTTGGGAGACTGGGATCTTCGCTCGCTCCTGGAGTGGAGGGTTGACGGCCACGACCTCACCTCCCATTTTCTGTCGGGAACCGGGACTGAACTCGGCGCCGGGTTCGAAGTCCACCGGAGCCGTAACTCAAACCGGTTTACCCGGTTCGACGGGAGGATCGACAGGGTCGATGTTCCGTCACCGACGTNGGCAGCAGCCCTGTCGCCCACCAGCCTCGAGACGTATGCCGGGTGCCCCCGACGCTACGTGATGCAGCGGGTGCTGCGCATCGAGGAGCGCGACAACCCCGAGGACGTCGTCACCATCGATCCGGCTCACCGCGGCCTGATGATTCACGAAATACTCGAGCGGTTCATCGAAGTCCAACTGCGGCTACCTCGGGAACATCGGATCCGACCCGNTCAGCCGTGGTCCTCCGATGACCACGCCCGAATGATTNAGTTGGCTGAGCAGGTGTTTCAGAGATACGAAGATCGGGGTCTGCTCGGTCGACGGCTGATGTGGGATCTGGCCCGGACGACCATTGAGCGCGAGCTCCATCAATTCCTGAAGCGGGACGACGAATATCGGGCCGCGGGAGGATGGGTTCCCGAACGGGTGGAGCTTGAGTTCGGCCCCGGTCACGGCGAGCCGGTCTCGCTCGAACTACCCGGTCAACGTTCTGTCTCCTTCAAGGGTTATATCGACCGGGTGGACATGGCGTCCGACGGATCCCTGTCGGTGACCGACTACAAAACAGGGCTGGCAAAGGAAGTCGATGGCCTGACCGGCGATCCGGTGCTCAATGGCCGAAAACTGCAACTGCCGCTGTATGGATTGGCGGCCCGGAACCAATTCGGAGACAGACCTGTCCGGGTGGCGTACTGGTTCGTCAGCGAAAAGGGCAAGTTCAAGTGGGTCACCAATCAACTCGGCCCCCCGATCCTCGACCGCTTCCGCGACGTGGTCACCGTGCTGGTGGACGGCATCGAGGCCGGCATGTTTCCCGCCCGACCCGGGAACGGTGGATCGAACTGCACCTACTGCAGCTTCCAGGCGATGTGTCCGGGGGATCGCCAGCGCTCATGGGATCGGGTCCGACACGCCCCCGAGCTTGGGGCCTATGTCGCCCTGACCGAGGGTAGGGAGGTGGATCGGTGAGATCAGAAGCGCAGCCACACGACCATGCCGCCCGCACGGAGATTCGCACCCACCTCGACGCCACCCAGTTCGTCGAGGCCGGCGCGGGTACCGGTAAGACGACGGCGTTGGTCGCCAGGATCCTCGAACTGGTGGGCTCGGGTGAAGCCACCATCGACCACCTTGCTGCCATCACCTTCACCGAAGCCGCGGCGGCAGAACTCCGTGACCGGGTCTACGAAGCGTTGGAACGGGCGAGCACCGAAGGCCACGGCGCCACCGGACCTTCCGAACCATCGCCTCTGACTGGCTCCCCCGGACGGCGTGCACTGGCCCTGGACGCGCTCGACGAAATCGACAGCGCGGCTATCTGCACCCTTCACGGTTTTGCCCACCGGATATTGGCGACCCACCCATTCGAAGCCGGGCTGCCCCCTGTGTTCGATGTACTTGATGAGGGACGCTCAGCCGTGGAATTTGACGAACGGTGGGAAGCCTTCGTCAACCAGATTCTCGATGATCCCGCGCTGGAAGGCGTCTTGCGCCGGTTGATGGTGTGTGANGTGAAGCTTGACCACCTTCGGTCGGTGGCGGAAGTGTGCAACGACAATTGGGATCTCTTGATCCACGTCGAACCACGCTCCCAACCTTTGGGTGTCATCGACCCATCCCCGATACTCGATTCTCTCGCCGCCGCCGCCGCCGAGGCGGAATCCTGCACATCGACCGACGACAAGTTGCTCGTCCACATCGAAGGGATCGCCGAGTTCCGGGCGGCTCTGCACGCCTCGACCTCGGAGCTCGAGATTCTGGAGCTGCTGGTCAACCCACCCACGCTGACGTCCCGTTGGGGACAAAAGGACAACTGGCCGCGCCCGGTAACCGAGGTCAGGGGTCTCCTCACAGACGCCAACCACGCCCGCCAGGCGCTGGTGGCCCGGGTCATCTCGGACGGGCTCTCCAACCTGATACCGGTCATTACGGCGTTCACTCTGAAGAATGCCTACGACCGCAAAAGGGAAGGGCGGCTCGAATACCACGACCTGTTGGTGTGGGCACTTGAACTGGTTCGCAACGACGCCGGGGTGCGGGTCGCCCTTCACCATGAGTATCAGCGNTTACTCATTGATGAATTTCAGGACACCGACCCCATTCAAGCGGAGATGGCGTTCCGGATCGCCAACGGAGCAGTGGAACCCGGCCCCGGGGATGTGCCGTGGAGCGAGCTCCCGTTCGATCCGGGCCGGCTCTTTTTTGTGGGCGATCCCAAGCAGGCCATCTACCGATTTCGGCGGGCAGACATCGGGCTCTTCCTCGAGGTCCGAAAGCATCGCGCCGCTGACCTCATAGCGCTTACCGGCAACTTCCGATCGGTTCCGGGGATCATCGACTGGGTGAATGCCGTCCTTGGCGGATTGTTCGCCGATGGGATCGAAGGTGCCCAACCCGCTTACGAGGCTCTGCACGCCGAACGGNTCGGCGTCGACGACAAGGTGGAGGCATCGCCACCGGTGATTCTCCTCGGCGGAGCAATGGACATTCCCACTGTCGCCGATGTGCGGGCCGAAGAGGCTAGGGAGATCGCCGCCACCATCCGACGAATCTGTGACGAGAAATGGCCTGTTGGCGACGAGAAAGTGCCGGCACGGCTGTCGGATATCACCATATTGATCCGAGCCAGGACCGGGTTGCCGATACTGCAGGAGGTACTTGAGGCCGAGGGTGTGCCGTACCGCCTGGAATCGAGCTCATTGGTTTACGAGGCGCCCGAGGTAAGTGACCTCCTGACCATTCTCCGGGCCATTGACGATCCCACCGACCAGATATCGATGGTGTCTGCGTTGCGGTCAGCGCCATTTGGCTGTGGCGACGACGATTTGTTGGAGTTCCACCAAGCTGGGGGTCGGTGGGACTACCGCCTCCGGGCCCCTTCTTCGCTCGACGGGACTGGTCCGGTGGTGACGGGGATGGCCGCGTTNAGCGATCTGCACCAACAACGCTGGTGGCGCGACGTCAGCGGGCTCGTGGAGCGGGTGATCGAGCAGCGTCATCTGCTCGAGTTGGCCCTCGACCAACGCCGCCCTCGGGACGTGTGGAGACGACTTCGATTCGTGGCCGACCAGGCTCGGCAGTTCACGGATGCCCACGGGGGAGATCTCCGCCAATACCTGTCGTGGGTGGAATTGCAGCGTCGAAAGGACGTACGGGCGGTGGAGGTGGTGCTTCCGGAATCGGATGACGACGCGGTGCGGGTGATGACGATCCACGGGGCGAAAGGACTTGAGTTTCCCATCGTCTTCCTCACCGGTCTGAGTAGCGGCGCCTCCAGTCACAACGGTGTGAAGATGCTGTGGGGTGACNGCGGTCCGGAGTTGAAGATCAAAGGCGGCATGGCCACCGATGGGTATGATGACTTGGAGGTCAATGAGAAGGTCATGGAGACGGCCGAAGGTCTCCGTTTGTTGTACGTAGGCGCCACCAGGGCCCGCGACTACCTCATCGTCACTCTCCATCACAAGGTTGGGACCTCCTGTCATGCGGCCCAGCTGCTACCTCTTTGCGAGGCACACCCTGAGTTGTCCCGGCGGTTCGAGTCGGACCCGACGGGCGCCGCTGAAGCCGGTGCCGGAAGAGATGGACTCGACAGCCGGACTGATGGCCAACTCGCGCCGAGGAAAGACACGGTGGCCGACTCTGCGGCGCAGCGTTCGGCATGGAATGCCGACCACCAGCGATTGGTGACGACTGGATCGCTCTCGCGCACTCTGGCCGCTACCACCATTGCCGGCCTCGTCAAAGAGGAAGACCAGGCCATCCCCGATCACGGTCGCCAGCCCACCCGTCCCGGCAGCTCACGTGACACAACAAAGGACGACCCGGACATCGATCTGCCGCCCTGGCGGCGGGGTCGGGCCGGAACCTCCATCGGTCGGGCAGTGCACGCGGTCCTCCAGTCGGTTGATCTGGAGACCGGGTCGGATGTGGACCGATTGGCCGAAGCCCAAGCCGTGGCCGAAGGGGTGCATACCCGCGGCGGCGAGATTGCCGGCCTGGTGCGGGCCGCGCTTGATTCGGACATCGTCCGCGACGCGGTGACGGGCGGTCGGTATTGGCGTGAGATGTATGTGGGTGTTCCGGCCACCGCCGAACCGGGGGGCCCGGTGATCGAAGGATTCATTGATCTCCTCATCGAGTCTTCTGAAGGGTTCACGGTGGTCGACTACAAAACCGACGCCGTCCATGATGACGAGCAGATAACCCAAGCGATGGATCGCTACCGGCCGCAGGGGGCGACCTACGCACTCGCCGTGGAGCGGGCGCTGGGACGGCCAGTGACCCGTTGCGTGTTTCTCTTTCTGCGTGGATCCACGACCACCCAGCTCGACGTGCCTGATCTGCGGGAGGCAATGGAAGACGTCGAGGAGCTCGTAAGTGCCCTGGCCGGTCCCGAGCCACGCTCGAGCGTCTGACCCGGACTGTCCTAGACACGGCCGACGCCTGAGACTGTGTATTCCTTGGCACGGTATCCGCTCCTCAGCCGGTCGCCCCGGGACGAACCGCAGCCCGTTGCCCGCTGGTGCGGCACTATCGTCGTCGGGATGCCGAGAGCTCGACGTCGCAGGAGAGGCCGAAGGCCTGGGCGCCGTTCGGTGGGCGCCGTCATCACCGTGTCCATCATCATGTTGGTCCTGGGCGTGTTGATCGTCGGTTCGGTCGTCGAAATCCATGCTCAGTCGGCGCCCTATCGACGGATGACCGACCAGGGGTACGCGCAGCTGGCCTCCCCGGTCATCGAAGCCTCCAATCAAACAGGCGCCCGGTTGGCCGCGGTGATCAATGTCGCACCGACCATTCCCAACCAACGGCTGCCGAATACCGCCCGCGGTGAGATCCAACAGGGTCTCGATGCGGCGGTGTCCACATCGTCGGAAGAGGCCCGTCAGGCCAAGCAGCTGACCCCCCCCACGCCGGGTGATGACGTCGCCCGCCAATTGACGGAAATCCTTGCTGGTCGGGCTGCGGCCGTGGTCAAGGTGGTAGGGACCATTGACCAGTTGTTGGGAATGGCGCCTCTGCCGATCGCTGGGGCTCCCAGCACAACATCCACATCGTCGGCAAATTCTGCTGCACCTATTACGCTAGTCCAGGCATCCCAGCAGTTGGCAGCAGAGGGCACGCAGATCGAACGGGCGGATCGCGCCTACGCAGCTTTGGCCGCTCGGCTCCACCATGGCAAGAACACTGGGTCCGGGCCGATCCGCCTGCCCGCGTCGGTATGGGCACCGGCGGGAGCTCCACTCAGTTCGGCCCAACTCGGGGACAGCGCCGCACCCCTGAACGCTGCGGTGGCTCTGGTGCCGTACCACCAGATGGTGATCACCGCAGTCGGTCTGACACCTCCGGCCGTCCCCGCAGCCACCCCCAATGATGCCGCCGGATCCGGCATTATCGGCATCTCATGTGACGCTCCGAGCTCGACAGTTGCGGGCCCAACCCCCACCCGGTTGCCGCCGACCAGCTCGGTCACCCCGCTGGTCAGCGTGACCAACTGCGGAACCGTGGACGAAGCCAACGTGACGGTGACCGAGACCCTGGTCCTGGCTGATCCTGCTGGGGCGGGCCCCCCACCGGTCGGCGCGTCAGGATCGTCGGCTCGGACCAAGGTGACCACCGTCTCCGGCCAGTCCCAATCCGTGAACCTTCCGGCACTCAAAGTCGCCAAAGGCCACAACTACACGTTGACGGTCACCCTGACCCCGCCTACCGGCCAGGCAGACCCGGCCGGGACATCCCAGCAGTATCTCCTCCAAATCGTGAGTTGACCCGGTATCGTGGGCGCTCGGGACCGGAGATGGAGGCGGAACCAATACTCTGTGGGCGTCCGATGGTGGGATGCCATAGGTGACGATCTAGGATCGACGGGGACGATACACGAGCCGTAGGGCAGAAGGGTTTGAGATTAGTGGCCGAGAGCATCACGATCACCGACAACCGCTCCGGCGAGTCGCTCGAAATCCCATTTCAAAACGGTGGCATCGCGGCATCTGACTGGTCCAAGCTTTTGCCGGGCGTCTGGTTTTATGACCCCGGGCTCGTCTCCACCGCCGCATGTGAAAGTGCCATCACCTACCTCGACGGCGAAGCCGGGATCCTCCGCTACCGGGGTTACCCCATTGAGCAGTTGGCGGAAAAATCCAACTACTTGGAGGTGGCGTACCTTCTGCTGAACAGTGAGCTACCAACCCCGGAGCAGTTCCAGGAGTGGCAGCACGACATCACCCACCACACCTTTATCCACGAAAACGTGCGAAAGCGCTTCCTCGACGGATTCCATTACGACGCTCATCCCATGGGAATGCTCGTCTCCGCGGTAGCTGCGCTTTCTACCTTTTATCTCGACGCCAAANATATATTCGACATCGAATCCCGAAACAAGCAGATCGTTCGGCTGATCGCCAAAATGCCGACGTTGGCCGCCGCCGCCCACCGGTTCAGTGTGGGGATGCCATTCGTCTACCCCGACAATTCGCTGGAATTCGCCTCCAACTTTTTGTCCATGATGTGGAAGACCGCCGAGCCCCGCTTCGATGCCAACCCGGCTCTGGCCCGTGCGCTCGACATCCTCTTCATCCTCCACGCCGATCACGAGCAGAACTGCTCCACCACCGCCATGCGGGTGGTGGGCTCTTCTCACTCCGACCCCTACTCCGCCACAGCTGCCGCTGCCGCTGCTCTTTACGGGCCACGACACGGTGGGGCAAACGAGGCGGTGATCCGGATGCTCACGGAGATCGGCTCCATCGACAACGTCGAGTCGTTCGTGGCATCGATCAAGGCTGGCCACGGTCGGCTTCAGGGCTTCGGGCACCGGGTCTACAAGAGCTACGANCCTCGGGCCAAGATCATCAAGAAGACCGCCGACGAGGTGTTCGAGATCACCGGAAAGAACCCGTTACTCGATATTGCCCTCAAGTTGGAAGAGATTGCGCTTTCCGACGAGTACTTCACCTCCCGCAAGCTGTACCCGAACGTCGATTTCTACTCGGGCCTGATTTACCAGGCGATGGGCTTCCCTCTCGAAATGTTTCCGGTGCTGTTCGCAATCCCCCGCACCGCCGGGTGGCTGGCCCACTGGCAAGAGATGCTCGATCAGGACTCCAAGATCGCCCGTCCCCGCCAGCTCTACATCGGTGCGGCGCAGCGCGAGTACGTGGGGATGAACGACCGCTAGTTCACCCTCTTGAACGGCATCGCCAACTGAGGCAACCAGCTATCGGGGGTGGGCACATTGATGCCGCAACGGGTCGGCCACGCTTTTTTGGAAGGTGGAGGGTCCCGAACACGGCGTCGATCCACGGAAATTCCCAGACGAAATTGGTGTTATCGGCCGCTGGCTCGATGCCATGGTGCCAGTGATGAAATTCCGGGGTGACGATCAGCCGACGAAGTGGCCCGAAGGTGAAGCGGACGTTGGCGTGAATGAAAAGCGCCTGCAGGCTGAAGACGACCAGCACGCCCCCGAACGATGCCTTGGAAAAGCCCAGGATGAACAGTGGGAGCACCACACAGAGCTGCCTGAAGGCTTGGTCGATGGGGTGCAGCCTGGCCGCCGCCAGCTAGTCCATCTCACTGATGGAGTGATGCACCGCGTGGAAGCGCCACAGGAGGGGAATCTGGTGGCGTGCCCGGGGCCGAAATTATGAGCGGCGTGCGAAGCCGGTGTGAGCAGGTTGTGCAGAACGCTGGCGGCCTAGGGAGCCGGCTTGGTTTCGGCCAGGCGCATGAGTCCTTCTTGGGCCATGGAGACGACCAACTCGCCGTCGCGGGCGAACATGAAGCCCCGGGCCAAACCGCGGGCTCCGTAGGTGGTGGGGGAGTCCATGTCGTAGAGGAGCCACTCATCGGCCTTGAACGGCCGGTGGAACCACATGCAGTGGTCGAGGCTCGCTCCCATGAAGCCCGGATTCTCCCACCGCACGTTGTGGGGGGCCAGCATGGTGTCGAACAGTGACATGTCCGAGGCGTAGGCAGCGATGGCGGCGTGGAGGACGGGATCGTCGCGGAGTGTCCCGTCGGCTTTGATCCATAGCCGCTGCACCGGCTCATTCCCCTCTTTATGCATAAAGGGAAGTTCGCCGATATGTCGTTGCTCGATCGGGTGGGGGCGCGAGAACCAGTCCCCCATCACCTCCCGGTAGGGCTCGAGTCGGGTGAGGAGTGACTCGAGCTCCTCGGGTGGCGGCACTTCGGGCATGGGGAATTGATGCGAAAGACCGGCTTCGTCGACGTGGAACGACGCCGACATGTTGAAGATGGCCCGACCATGTTGGATGGCCACCACCCGGCGCGTGGTGAACGAACGGCCATCGCGAATGCGGTCCACCTCGTAGAGAATGGGCACCGTCGGGTCGCCGGGACGCAGAAAATAGGCGTGGAGCGAGTGGGGGCGTCCCGCCTCGACCGTACGACCAGCTGCCATCAGCGCCTGGGCGGCCACCTGACCACCAAATACTCTCTGGCGGTCTTCGTTTGGGCTGATCCCCCGGAAGATATTGACTTCGATTGGCTCGAGATCGAGGAGGTTGACGAGGAAATCGAGTGCATCGCTCACCGGCACATCCTGTCAGGTGCCTGGGTAGTCCCCGCTACGGTGGCGTGCCATGCCTGCCATCTCGTTTCCCGACGGATTCCAATGGGGGACGGCCACGGCTNCCCATCAGATCGAAGGTGGCAATGTCAACAACGACTGGTGGGAGCTCGAACACGACCCCACGTCGGGATGCGCCGACCCGAGCGGCGACGCCTGCGACTCATTCCACCGCTACCCGGAGGACATCGCTCTGGTAGCCGGCCTCGGACTTACCTTCTATCGGTTCTCCCTCGAGTGGAGCCGCATCGAGCCCGAAGAGGGGGAGTTCTCTCGGTCGGCACTCGACCACTACAGACGGATGGTGGCAACCTGCCGGGAGCACGATGTCACCCCGATGGTGACTTTTCACCACTTCACCCATCCCCGTTGGTTGGCGTCCGTCGGGACCTGGGAAGCGCCTCATGCCCCCGATCGGTTTGCCCGCTTCTGTGAGCGGGCTACCGCCCATCTCGGCGATCTCATCGGTATGGCGGCAACCATCAATGAGCCCAATGTGGTGGCCACCATGGGATGGCGCCATGGCATCTTCCCTCCCCGGGTGCGCGATCGCGACCGGCGGGCGGCGGTCAACGATGCGCTGGTGACGGCCCATCGCCGCGCCGTCGAGGCCATCCGTTCAGGACCGGGCGAGTTTCCGGTTGGNCTGACGGTTTCGATGACGGATTATCAGACACAACCCGGTGGGGAAGAGTGGGTGGAGCGGCTTCGGCGCCCCTCCGAAGACGTGTTTCTCGAGGCCACCGAGGGTGACGACTTCATCGGCGTGCAGACCTATACCCGGTCTCGCATCGGACCCGATGGAGCGTTGGGGGCTGAAGACGGAGTGCCGACCACGCAAATGGGGTACGAGTTCTACCCTGAGGCGCTCGAAGGGACCATCCGTCGAGCGTGGATGAAGACAGGTGGGCTGCCGGTGCTGGTGACCGAGAACGGAGTCGGCACCGACGACGATGAGGCCCGAATCGAATACGTCTCCCGCGCCCTGGCCGGAGTGCGTCGCTGCCTCGATGACGGCATTGACGTGAGGGGATATACGTATTGGAGCCTGCTCGATAACTTCGAATGGGTTCTCGGTTACCGGCCCACATTTGGGATCGTCGAAGTGGACCGCCAGACATTCGAACGCCGCCCTAAACCCAGCGCAACGTGGTTGGGCGGTGTGGCCACCGCGAATGGCCTTTGAGAGGTCCTTCAGCATCTGAGGGAGGGTTCGGCGCCAAATATTACGGATTGGTTACGACTAAGGTGGAGCCATATGACTTCCGTCCTCACCCGGGCTGAACACCTGTGGCAAAAACGGGAGACTCCCGAGGCAAAGCAGCTCCTCCGCTACGCCATGGTGTCAGTGGTCTCCACGGTGGTGTCGTTCGGTACTCTCGCCCTCGTATTCGGTGTCTTCCATTTCTGGGGAGAGATCGGCAGCACGGTCTTTGCCAATGCGGTCGCCACAGTGCCCTCGTACTACCTCAATCGCGGTTGGGTGTGGGGCAAGAACGGGCGATCCCATCTGATGAAGGAGATCGTGCCCTTCTGGGCGATGTCGGGAATCGGCATCGTGGTATCCATCTTCGGCGCTGCCATCGCCAGGCATCTTGGGATCGAACATCACCTGGGTCACATTCAGCAGACGGTGGTGGTGTTGTTCGCCAACGTGATGTCGTTCGCCATCTTCTGGGTACTGAAGTTTCTTGTGTTCAACCGGCTGTTCAAAGTGCACCCTCTCGAAGAGCTTGACGAACTGGTCGAAGCGGCCTGATCCGGGATGATGAGATTCAACTGGTGAACGGGCCTGAGCCAGAATGGCCACGATGATTGCCACCACCGTGCACAGCGGGAACCTGGTGCTGGTGGTGGCGGTCTTTTTGGCCAGCGCGGTGGAGATGGTCGAAGCACTCACCATCGTGGCGGCGGTGGGAGCCACCAGGGGGTGGAGGTCCGCTCTCGAGGGAACCGCGGTGGCTTTGCTGGTACTCGGTGCCATGGTGGTGGCCCTCGGCCCCGCCATCGTCCACTATGTGCCTCTTGCCACCCTGCGGTTGGTGGTTGGGGGCCTCCTGCTGGTGTTCGGGTTGCAGTGGCTTCGCAAAGCGGTCCTTCGGGCTGCGGGGTTGAAAGCCAAACACGATGAGGACGCCATCTTCGCCAAACAGGTCGAGGAACTGTCCACTCCGTCAGCCACCAGCGGCGCGACTCGACTGCGTTCGCGGTGGCGTTCAAAGGGGTGTTTCTCGAGGGTCTCGAGGTGGTGGTGATTGTGATCACCTTGGGGACGACCTCCCACGACCTCGGACTGGCCGCGACCGCCGCCGCGGTCGCCATCGTGGTGGTGGGGGTGGTGGGGGTCATCGTGGCTCGGCAGCTGTCATCGGTGCCGGAGAATGCCATGAAGATGGGGGTCGGGCTGATGCTGGTCAGCTTCGGTACCTTCTGGTCAGGGCAAGGCGTGGGGGTGCACTGGCCGGGGTCGGACCTGGCCATTCCGGTACTGGTCGCTACCTACGCCCTGGTGGCATGGGCCATCGTCGGATCGCTGCGCCCCAGGGCTGCGGCCAGTCTCGGGGCGGTCGCGGCCGGGACAGAAGGAGGAGGGCACCATGTCTGAACCGGTGCCGTCGTTGGCGCCCCGGTCACTGCCGGTTCAGATGTTGGTGGGGTTCGGTCGGTTCTGGTGGGAGTTCCTGATCGGAGACACTCCTGAGTTGTTTGTCGGGGTGGTGACGGTCCTCGGAGTGGTCGCTCTGGTATGCCTCGGCCACCCGGCCCGGACCTGGGCTGCCGTCCTCATGCCCGTGCTGGTGGCCGGCCTGCTCGGCGGCTCGGTATGGAAGGCGAAGCGGAAACACGTAGGAGCTAGTCGCGGAAGTTAATGAACTGGAGAGGAATCCCGAAATCCTCCGCCTTGGCCGCGGTGATCACCGCCTGAAGATCGTCTCGCTTTTTTCCGGTCACCCGCAGCTGGTCGCCCTGGGTCTGGGAGCTGACCCCCTTCAGGCCGAGCTCCTTGATGAATTTGTTCAACTTCTTGGCGTGGTCGGTGGAGATTCCGGCCCGAATCGTCAACTTCTGGCGGGCGGTGCCCCGGGTCGCCTCTTCGATCTTTCCGACGTCGAAGGACTTGAGCGACACGTCCCGTTTCACCATTTTCTCTTGAAGGACCTGGTAGAGGGCGCGCAGTCGATCCTCAGTGGATGAGGTGAGCACTAGCTCCTGGTCGGTCAACTCAATGGTGGAGTTGGTGCCTTTGAAGTCGAACCGGGTGGTGGCTTCGCGATTGGCCTGGTCGACCGCATTGCGGACTTCCTGCATATCGACTTCCGAGACAATGTCGAAGGTGGGCATAGAGAAACAGTAGCGCCGCGNTTGGCCTATCCTTCCCGGTCTGCGGGTCGGTACCCAAGTGGCCAAAGGGAGCAGACTGTAAATCTGCCGGTTCTGCCTTCGAAGGTTCGAATCCTTCCCGGCCCACCACATGATGTGACCGGAGGAGGTGGCGGACGATGAGTCCGCCGCCGCCTCCGGGGCGCTACGGCGCCGTAGAGCGAACTGCCGGTACCCGTCGCCAGCGGGCCCGATCAGTGAACCGGTTCCATGAACTCAGGAGATGTCGTCCGATGTTGGTCCATCGCATCCGCCACATGCCGACGTGGATGATCGCTGCGGGGGCTGCGCTCGTGTGGGTGGCGTCGGGTGCGTACATGGTGCATTTCGGGGCGCAATGGCACCTGGATCTCCTCGTCTACCGGGATGCTGGGCACGCCCTCTACGCCGGCGGTTCACCGTTCACCACCAACTTCACCATCCACGAACTGCCCTTCACCTACACGCCGTTTGCCCTGCTGGTCCTCAGTCCCCTGGCGCTCGGGTCGCTCGTTCTCATCGAGACACTGTGGTGGCTGCTCAGCGCGGCCTGCTTCGTTGGCGCTGTCTACCTGGTCATCTCCGCCTCGTTCACCATGCCGACCCGTCGGGCCGTGGCCGTGGCCGGTGTGCTCTGTGGGGTGGCCACTCTGGCCCTCGAGCCCGTCCGCTCCAACATGGATTACGCCCAGATCAATCTGATCCTGATGGTGATGATCGTTGCCGATATGACCCGGGTTCGGGCTCCCTGGCGCGGAGTGTTGATCGGAGTGGCCGCGGCTATCAAGTTGACCCCACTGGTGTTTCTCTTCTCCTTCCTCGTCGTCAAGGACTGGCGGTCGTTGGCTCGCGGGGTCGGGACCTTTCTTGGGGTGACCGCCATCAGCTGGGCGGTGTTGCCGTCGGACTCGGCCCGCTATTGGCTACACGAGGTGTCCGACGCCGGCCGAACCGGCCAACTGGCCAATGTCAGCAACCAGTCATGGAACGGTTTGGTCCATCGCCCGCCATTCCACGGAGGTCACCCCGGCACCGCTGTGTGGGTCGTGTTGGCTGTGGCCACGTTGGTGTGCGGAGTGCTCCTCACCCGGTGGTTGATGGAGGGCGGGCGCATCGCCGAAGCTGTCATGGTGTTGGCCCTCACCGAGTTGTTGATCAGCCCGGTGTCCTGGACCCACCACTGGTCGTGGCTCATTTTGGCCCCGATCGCCGCAGTTACGTTGTGGGCCGTTCACCGGGTGGTGGCGATCATGCTGCTGGTGCTCGTCGGTCTGGCGTGCTGGCTCCCTATTGGTGGATCCAACACGGACCGTTTTCGTACCTGGCCGGAAACGTCCTGGTGGTGGGGGGAGCGGCGGTGCTGGTGGTGTGGTTGGGCACCGAGGCCCGGTCCCGCCGGTCCTCTTATGCCTCCAGGATGGGCGGACACGATACGCTGGCTGCTCCGGAGCACCTGCCGGGGTAACACTTGATGGGCCGCCAAATTTCGTTACAATAGCGTTACGGATTGATTGCGGTCAGGACGATTCGGGTTTCCTGAATCCCGCCCGTTGAGACGCTCATTACACGGTCCCCCATTCGAGATACGTCCATTGAGGAGCTTTCCCCCGATTATGTCCCCAGAGTCCCGGGCAGTCTTGGCGCATCAAGACGATGGCGCAGCTGACTCCGGCCCGCCGAGGAATGACCGTTGGTCCATGGCGTCGGCCGCGTTGACCAGCGGCGCCCGCACCGCGGCGACGTTGGCCAACACGATTCGGGACCGGTTGGCCAATACGGCTGGGATCCCCATTGACCAACCCACCATGGATGGCGGGGGCGGGGACCCGAGGGGTCTGGTGCTACGGCCCGCTCTCCTGGGTTTCGTGGCCATTCTGGCCATCTGCATCGGAGCGTCGCTCCCGAGCTCTCCGTTCAAACTCGAAATGCCGGGTGCTTGGTTTTTCGGGGTTCCAAAGACCACAGGTGCGAGTCACTGGGGCGTCTACTTCGTCCTGGCCGCTGTCTACGGCGGTCTGATATTGCTGATCCGGGTCTGGTGGGGGATGACCCGCCTCTACTCCCGATGCCCCGGGGTGGACATCCGTCGCCTCAAATGGGTGTTCGCCCTCTGGTCGCTCCCCATGCTGATCATCGCTCCGATCTTCAGCCGCGACGTGTACTCGTACGCGGCCCAGGGCGAAATGGTCAGCCATCACATGAACCCGTACCTGTACGGGCCGTTCGAAATGGGAAATAACTCCTATACCGCTCCGGTCGACCCTCTGTGGGGGAACGCCCCAGCCCCGTACGGGCCGCTTTTTCTGCAAATAGACGGGTTCTTCGCCAAGGTCACCTTCCACAACGAATTGGCCACTATCGTCCTGCTGCGTTTGCTGGCTTTTGCCGGCGTGCTGCTGATCGCGTTCTGCGTGCCTCGCCTGGCCGGTCTCTATCACCGTGACAAAGCCGAGATGTTTACCCTGGCCGTCTTGAATCCGGTCACCATTCTGCATCTGGTCGGCGGGGCTCACAACGATGCATTGATGCTGGGGCTCCTCCTCGCCGGCATCACCGCGGCGAAAGAGAAGCGCCCGATCGTCGGCATATTGTTCTGTGCCCTGGCCACCGCCATCAAAGGACCGGCGGGGCTCGGAATCCTCTATGTGGGCTGGACGTGGCTGGGAAACGGCGTCCCTGTGCGCGATCGAATCAGACCGGTGGTCACCGCCGGTCTGATCGGACTCGGAGTCCTCGGGTTCTTCTCCTTTGTCAGCGGNCTGGGCTGGGGGTGGATCGGAAACCTGGGTACCCCCGGCGTGGTGCGATCATGGATGGCCCCCACCACCTCCCTGGCGTTGCTCGTCAACTGGGTCGCCCATTTTGCCGGCATTGGATTGAGCCTGGGCGGCGTCCTGTCGGTCACCAGGTTTCTCGGCCTGCTGGCCGCGTTGATCGTTGGCATCTGGCTCTTGTTGAACAGTGACCGGATCGGGACGCTGAAGGCCCTGGGGCTCACCATGTTGTTGTTCGTGATCCTCGGACCGGTCGATCAACCCTGGTACCTG
>JGIcombinedJ21911_10000052_pt1 | contig 25502 bp, 28 predicted proteins | sample BarGraNGADG00211_FD_21911 | JGI IMG/M metagenome (IMG submission 21911)
CACAACCCTGTGCATGAAAATCGGTGTTGCTAACGAGACTGGTTGCGGATCCGGTTGGTCAGCTCGGTGACCTGGTTGTAGATCGCTCGGCGTTCGGACATCAGCTGACGGATCTTGCGATCGGCGTGCATGACGGTCGTGTGGTCGCGTCCCCCGAACAGCTGGCCGATCTTGGGTAGGGACAGCTCGGTGAGCTCACGACAGAGGTACATCGCGATTTGTCTGGCGGTGACCAGGACCCTGGAGCGCGACGCGCCACACAGGTCCTCCATGGTCAGGCCGAAGTAGTCCGCGGTCTGGGCCATGATCGTCGCTGACGTGATCTGGTTGCCCTGATCCTGCGGGAAGATGTCCTTGAGCACGATCTCGGCCAGATTGAGGTCGACGGACTGTCTGTTGAGGCTGGCGAACGCGGTGACCCGGATGAGCGCCCCCTCGAGCTCACGAATGTTCGTCGTGATCCGGCTGGCGATGAACTCCAGCACCTCATCGGGGGTGGTCATCTTGTCCTGGATTGCCTTCTTGCGAAGGATGGCGATCCGGGTCTCCAGGTCGGGCGGCTGAACGTCGGTGAGCAGACCCCATTCGAAACGGCTGCGCATCCGCTCTTCGAAGCCACCCAGTTGCTTGGGCGGCAGGTCGGAGGTGATCACGACCTGTTTGTTCGCATTGTGCAGCGTGTTGAAGGTGTGGAAGAACTCTTCCTGGGTCTGCACCTTGCCTTGCAAGAACTGAATGTCATCGATGAGGAGGACGTCAACGTTGCGGTACCGGCTCTGGAAAGCCGAGGCCTTGTCGTCACGGATGCTGTTGATGAAGTCGTTGGTGAACTCCTCGGAGTTCACGTATCGCACTCGCACGTTCGGATACAGGTTGCGCGCGTAGTGGCCGATCGCGTGGAGCAGGTGGGTTTTACCGAGTCCGGACTGGCCGTAGACGAACAGAGGGTTGTAGGCCTTGGCCGGCGCCTCGGCCACTGCCACCGCGGCTGCGTGGGCGAAGCGGTTGCTGGCGCCGATGACGAACGTGTCGAACGTGTACTTGGGGTTGAGTCGGGTGGCCTCGACCTCGGTGGCATCACGGTCGGCAATCCGCGGCCGACTGGACTGGCCGCTCGCGGCGGTCGACCGGATCGTGCTGAACGGTGAGCTCAGGTCCGGCAACTCGTCGGCTTCGAGCTCGGTCAGGCTGGCCAGATCGGCGACGGCCTCGGGTTCGGTGGGATTTTCGGCTGCATTGTCTGCGCGTAACGCCGGGTCGACGGTGACCGCGAGCCGGATCTCCATGTCGAGCTGACTGGACAGCGCCATCACGACCTGTTGGCGGATCCGGGTCTCGACGATGTCCTTGGTGTACTCGTCTGGGACGGCCAGCAGTGCCGTGTTCTCCAGCAGGCCCACGAACTTGGCCTGGCGCAGGAACGCACGCTGGGTTGGTGGTAGTCCGTTGGCGTCCAGAGCGGTCAACGTGTTGTGCCAGACGTGCCCGAAATCAACCTGTACTTGCGTCACGATCGGTACATCTCCACTCCCGTTGTCATGATCCAGCGGCATCGGCCCACTCGACGCCCGAGAATCGTATGTCCGTTTCTCCACACGGTTGTCCACAGACTGTGCATACGCTGTGGAAAGAGGGTGTGGCGCGCGATACCTATGAGCGTTCCGCCCTCACGGGGAGCCGTACGAGGGTCAAAATCGTCGTGTTCATGTTCACACCATCGACTGTTAATCGGCGTGTCGCCTGACAGGGATGCCCCGCCGGACCACCATAGGCCGTTTTCCGCCGATTTGGTGGCACAGTGACGGGGCAAACCGCACGAGTTTGACCGTGCGCCGCTGGCTCCCGTACGTTAGACCATGCCTGTGTTGAGGGCCCTTTTCGCATGCCCGTGTTTTCACTCGAGTATTTCGTGGCCGCGGGCTTCCGATTGTGGCCGATCAGCGCCTCGAAAGCAGTGGGCAGATATTGCCCCGTCGCACCAGTTGACTCGTCGCACCCTGTACCCCGCACCACCTTCAGCACAGATCCCCGGATGGCTGTGCAGTAACGGAGAACCTCGTGAGCAAGCGTACTTTCCAGCCGAACAACCGTCGGCGGGCCAAGACCCACGGCTTCCGTCTGCGCATGCGTACCCGCGCCGGCCGCGCCATCCTGGCTGCTCGTCGCGTCAAGGGTCGCTCCGAACTGTCCGCCTGAGGCTCGACGCGTGCTTCCAGCGCGTCATCGTCTGCGAAGCAGCACCGATTTCGCCGAAGTATTTCGGGGGGCACGCGGAGCAGGTGGATCTCGTTCAGGTAGCCGCTTCATCGTGGTACATGCCAACTCGACCGACGCGCGTGCGGGTCAACCGCCGCGGGTCGGTCTTGTCGTCTCTAAGACCGTGGGCAACGCGGTGGTTCGCAACCGCACCAAGCGGATCCTGCGGGCTCTCATGAGCACGCGGATCAGTCAGCTTCCCGATGGCGTTGATGTGATCATCCGTGCGAAGACTGATCTGCCTGGTACGCCAACGGCAACGCTGGCACAGGACCTGGACAGGTTGCTGTCCACCGTGCTGCGCCGGGTCGTCCCGCAGAAAGGACACTGAAGCCTTATGGCGTTTCCATCGGTGCGCTCAGTGGTGGCAGCTCCGGCGATCTGGCTGATCAGGGCCTATCAGCTGGTCTGGTCACCGATGCGGCCGCCGGCCTGCCGGTTCTACCCCTCCTGCTCCGCCTACGCACTGACCGCCATCGAGCGATTTGGACTCTTTCGCGGCTCCTGGCTTGCGGCCCGCCGCTTGCTGCGCTGTCACCCATGGAACCCCGGCGGAGTCGACCACGTTCCGCACCCGCATCCCGAACATATGTCCGGACAGCCCACCCATCAGACTTGACCACGATGGCGATCGGCCCGCATACCGGTTGATCCCATTCGCAGCCCGCGGTGAGCGACCAGCCCACCCCATGACAGAGGACCCGATATGTCGGTATGGATAGATACCGTGCTCCACCCACTGGAGTGGGTCGTCGCCTGGTTGATGGTCGGTTTCCATCAGATCTTCACCTTTATTGGCCTTCCCGAAGCGTCCGGGTTCACCTGGGCGTTATCGATCGTNGGCCTGGTGATCGTGATCCGGATCATCCTGATCCCCTTGTTTGTCAAGCAGATTCACGCGTCTCGCCGGATGCAGCTGATCCAGCCCGAGATGCAGAAGATCCAGAAGAAGTACAAGGGCAAGACCGATCCAGAGTCTCGACAGGCGATGACCCAGGAGACGATGGCCCTCTACAAGCGCACGGGTACCAACCCGTTCTCGTCCTGTCTGCCGATCCTTCTGCAGTCCCCGATCTTCTTCGCGCTCTTCCGGGTGCTCAACAGCCTCCAGCCCATTGCGACTGGCAAGAAGTCGCCGATCGGTCCGATGACCGCGGTACTGGCCGGGCAGGCTAACAACTCCACGATCTTCGGCGCCCCTCTCTCTGCCACCTTCGTGCACGCGAATGGGGTACTGAGCACCCAGATCGTCACGGTGGTGCTGATCGTGCTCATGTCGGCTACGACGTTCACCACCCAGCGCCAGCTGATGATGAAGAACATGCCAGCGAACGCCATGGACAACCCGTTCGCCAAGCAGCAGAAGGTCCTGCTGTACCTGATGCCGTTGTTCTTCGCTTTCTCCGGGATCAACTTCCCGATCGGCGTCCTGCTCTACTGGCTGACCACAAACCTCTGGTCGATGGGCCAGCAGTTCTACACCATTCGGCGCATGCCGGCCCCCGGATCGCCTGCCGAGAAGGCTCTCGAGGCACGCCGGATCAAGAGCGGCAAGGAGCACAAGAAGTTCACCATCCCTGGGCTGAGTCATGACGCTGACGCTGAGGACATCCAGGACACTCCGGTCGCAGAGGCTAAGCCCAAGTCGGGTCAACGCCAACAACCCAAACGCAAGAAACGGGTGAAGCCCACCGGGCAGGGCGATGCCAAGACGGGCCCGACGCAGCAGCCGGGCCCCAGGCAGAAGCCGGGTGCCAAACCGTCGGCAACTGCAGACGGCGACGCCTAGCAGCGCCACCAAGGTCGGTGAGCGGTAGGTTGCTGACCGGCGATGATGGCATCTTCGAGACCCTCGAGAGTGGCACGAGCACCGCACACTTCGTGGACCGAACCGGGTCCGGCATACAGCAAGATCAGGAGATGGACATGACCGAGCAGGACACTTCACCAGTCGAGCAGGACTCATCTGCAGCGCAGGACTCATCCCCAGTAGATGAGGGCTTGGAGCAAGGCGTGCCGTCCCGGGATGTCACGAAGAATGTGGCGGCCGAGGTGACTGGCGGCGGTGAGTCACGTGCGAGCACGCCGACATCGCTCCTCGAGCGTGAGGGTGAGGTTGCTGCCGACTTCCTGGAGCAGCTTCTGGATATTGCCGACATGGATGGTGACATCGACGTGGACGTCGATGGCGACCGTGCAGCGGTGGCGATCGTGGATTCTGAAGAGGGCCGCGTCTCCCGCCGCCTCGTGGGCAGTGATGGCAAGGTCCTCGAGGCACTGCAGGAACTGACCCGCCTTGCGGTTCAATCCTCCACCGGGGAGCGCAGTCGGCTCATGCTTGATGTGGCGGGATACCGGGCCGAGCGTCGTGCAGCAGTGGTAGCCGTCGCCCAGACCGCCATAGCCACAGTGAAGTCCACCGACGCCAAAATTGCGATGGGCCCGATGACCGCCTTCGAACGGAAGGTTGTGCACGACGAGGTCCTCGCGGGCGGCCTGGTGTCGGAGTCAGAAGGCGTTGAGCCTGAACGTCACGTGGTGATCCTGCCCGCGTGACTCACGACCATGCTGGCGTGTTTCACGTGAAACCGGCCAATCAAGGGCCGTTGAGGTGCGGGCTATCTTGCAGTTTCGGTCGCGAGCGATGACGCCACGACGAGCAATGAGCACGTCGATGAGTGACGCGCCTGGCAGTGACGTCTCAGGGGACACCGCCGGTCGAAGCGACGTCCAGGCGCAANAGCGCGCCAGNTTGGGCGCTCCCTCTGACGATGGGCACCCAGTGGCACCGCCACCACCTGCCGGTGCTGATCGGGTCTTTGGCGACCGTCTCGNGCTGGCCGAGCGGTTTACGGCGATTCTGGCCGATAGCGGCGTCTCTCACGGACTCATCGGACCTCGTGAGGTTCCGCGGCTGTGGGAGCGACACGTGCTGAACTGTGCGGTGATCCATCTGGCCATACCTGTCGATCAGATGGTGATCGACGTCGGGTCGGGGGCAGGACTGCCCGGGCTCGCCCTGGCCATTGCGCGTCCAGACCTTGACCTACACCTTATTGAGCCGATGCTACGCCGAACCAGCTGGCTGTCCATGGCGGTTCATGAGCTCGCCCTGACCAATGTCACCGTGCACCGCGGTCGGGCCGAAGAGTTCGCAGGGATCCTCCGTGCGCCGGTGGTAACGGCACGCGCCGTTGCACGCCTGAGTGAACTTGCAAAGTGGTGTCTGCCATTGCTGTTGCCCGGCGGGTCGCTGCTCGCGATCAAGGGATCGAGCGTCACTGAGGAGGTGGAGACCGACCGTGCACTCCTGAGGCGGTTGGGCGCTATTGATGAAGTCATCGAGAGCTATGGGAGTGGGATCGTGGATCGTGAGACAACCGTTCTTCGGGTGGTTATGGGTGATCGGCCGATCCAACGCGTCGGGGCGAAAAGGAACAAGTCGAAGGCGAAGCGCCGAGGTTGATCACCGGCTGGAGTCCGTGTCAGCCGGTACGGTAGAGCGACCCAGTGGTCAGCAGCCTGACTGCGACGAGGGATTGAGGTGGCAGGTGTCGGCGTCCGGATTGGCCCACAAGGGCCTGGGTTGGCCAATAGATGGCGAAGGAGAGGATGACAACTTGTCGTCGGGTCTGGGGTGGCCATCTTCGGTTCCCCGGCCTGTTCCTGAGGCACTTCCCGAGNTGGCTCATGGTTCGGCTTCTGGGGGAGCTCCCGAGTCACATTTCCGGCCGGAAGTGGATCAGAGGGAAGCCACTGAGGTCGACGACCTTCCAACGGCAGACGCCGTTTCACGTGAAACAGCTAATCAAGGTGGTGTGGAGCACTTGTCAGAATGNGATCAGTTGNTGGCGTCCCTACCGGATCCAGACTCAGAGACGCCCCTGGCTCAAGCGGTGGCTGAGGACGCCCGTCGTCGTCTCTCATTGAGCGGCAAGATTTTTCCCAAGCCTGACCACACCCGAATCTTGACGGTGGCCAACCAGAAGGGNGGCGTGGGTAAGACGACGACGACGGTGAATGTTGCGGCAGCCCTGGCTCAAGCTGGTCTTCGGGTTCTCGTCGTCGACATCGACCCGCAGGGGAACGCGAGCACCGCTTTGGGGATCGACCATCATGCGGACGTCGCGAGTATCTATGACGTGCTGGTGGACGGTAAGGCCATCGTTGATGTCGTGCAGGAGTGCGTGGACATTCCCAACCTGTGGTGCGTTCCCGCGACGATCGACCTGGCGGGAGCTGAGATCGAACTGGTTTCGCTAGTGGCTCGTGAGACGCGGATGGAAAGGGCCTTGAGTGCCTATGTCGCTGGTGCTGCGGATCGCGGCGAGGAACGATTTGACTACGTGTTGGTCGATTGCCCACCAAGTCTCGGGCTTCTCACCGTTAACGCGTTCGTTGCAGCCGATGAAGTGTTCATTCCGATCCAATGCGAGTACTACGCCCTTGAGGGGCTCTCCCAGCTTCTCAAGAACATTGAGTTGATCAAGAGTCACCTGAACCCTGGTCTGCATGTCTCAACCATCTTGTTGACCATGTACGACGGTCGCACCCGCCTGTCGGCCCAGGTTGCCGAAGAAGTACGTACACACTTCCCTGCGCAGGTTCTGCGCACGTCGGTGCCTCGTTCCGTGCGGATCTCCGAGGCGCCCAGTTTCGGGCAGACGGTGATGACCTACGACCCCACCAGCAGCGGGGCGCTGTCCTACCTGGAGGCCGCCAGCGAGCTTGCGGACCGTGGCGTGGCCGTCGAAGTGGCAGACGGTAGCGTGGCCGTCGAGGTGGCAGACGGTAGCGTGGCCGTCGAGGTGGCAGACCGTGGCGCTTCCGGTTAGCTCATGGTCGCACGAGGCAGCTCTGGGGAGAGGCCTTAGTCGAAGAGTTGGGAACGTGGATCCAGCCCGGGCGAGTACCTCGCGTCGGTCGTGTTTGCATCAGAGAGGTCGATGGGCATGAGTGAGAAGCGGCGCGCATTAGGTCGTGGGCTGGGAGCGCTGATCCCCACATCCCCGGAAGGCAATGGAACGAGCCGTCCCATGGATGTGTTCTTCAAGGGCAACTCGGCCGCTCGGCCGGAGGGTGTACCGCCTGTTTCACGTGAAACAGGCGGTGATGAGTCGGCTCGGGAGAATGGATCGAACAGCGTCACTGCCACGGCGCTGATGGACCTGGCGCCAGTTCCCGGAGCGCGTTACGCGGAGCTCCCGGTGCTCTCCATCCGTCCGAATCCCAAGCAGCCACGCAAGGCTTTTGGCGATGATGAGATGGCCGAGCTGGTCCACTCGATCCGTGAGATCGGCGTTCTTCAGCCTGTGGTGGTGCGGCCCATTCGGACCGAGGAACTGGCCCACGCTGCAGGTCACGACACGGACGGGGTCGAACAGCCGCTGTTTGAGCTCATCATGGGTGAACGTCGTTGGCGAGCGACTCAGGCTGCCGGACTGGCGGCCATTCCAGCCATCATCAAGGACACCCATGACGATGATCTTCTTCGTGACGCACTCCTGGAGAACCTGCACCGCAGTGAGCTCAACGCCCTCGAGGAGGCAGCGGCCTATCAGCAGCTGCTGGACGACTTCGGTTGCACCCACGACGAGCTGGCCACCCGGATAGGCCGCTCACGTCCGCAGATCTCGAACACCCTACGTCTGCTCAAGCTCCCGCCGCTGGTGCAACGCCGGGTTGCTGCCGGCGTGCTGAGCGCTGGTCACGCACGTGCACTGCTCGGACTCGATGATCGAGAAGCCATGGAGCGTCTTGCACAACGGATCGTGGCCGAGGGCTTATCAGTACGTACCGNCGAGGAGATTGTTGCGCTTGGGGATGAACAGGCGCCGCGTGCCCGCAAGCCGCGTGCCGGCGCCCTCCACCCGCAGCTGGATGGTCAGGCCGCTCGGCTCTCTGACCGTTTCGACACGCGTGTGCGAATCAACCTNGGTCAGCGGAAAGGCAAGCTGACGTTCGAGTTCGCCTCGGTAGAAGACCTCGACCGCATCGTCATGATGATGGGCGGCGACCTGGTCGGTGACACTGGCGCAGCTTGATGAGATCACGGCCACCTGATCACTTCAACTCAGTGTGGGTGACGCATGCGCGTAGTCCCACGACGCAGAGCTCACCTGATCAGGGCGTCGTCGTCAGGTCGTGCTGAGCGCCCGCTCCACGATGGCGCCGTAGACCCCGGAGGCATCCCTGCCGGCCGCCTCCACTGCCATGGGGAGCAAGGATGTCTCCGTCATNCCNGGGGAGACGTTGGCCTCCAGGAACCACGGGCGCTCGTCCGAGTCGATGATGAGATCAACCCGGCTCAGGTGCTGGTGGCCGAGCGTGCGATAGGCGGTGAGGCCGACGGCCGCTGCTGAGTCGGCCGCCGAGCTGCTTAGGCGAGCTGGCGTGAAGAACTCGGTCGAACCAGCGGTGTAGCGGGCCTCGTAGTTGTAGACGCCTCCGTCGGGCACAATCTCGACGGCGGGAAGGGTTTGAGCGTGGCCCTGGGCGTCCTCGATGATCGACAACGCAACCTCAGTGCCCTCGACGAAGCGCTCAATCAGAGTGATATCACCGTATGCATAAGCGCTGACCATTGCTGAGGGGAGCTCGGCTGCGGACCTGACGATGGTCAGTCCCAGGGATGAGCCACCTCGAGCGGGCTTCACTGCCAGCGGCAGACCTAGTGAGTCAATGACTGACTCCATCAGGGCGGGCGCTCCAAGCTCGCGGAAGGTGGCATGGGAGAGCGCCATCCCGGCCGGGGTCGAAATGCCGGCTGCGCCCACCAACGCCTTGGCAACCGGCTTGTCCCAGGTCAGCCGGCACGAAGCCGGACGGGAGCCGATGTATGGAATCTCCAATGCTCCCAACACATCCCGCAGCGCCCCATCCTCACCGCTAGCTCCATGCAGCACCGGCCAGATGACCTCGGGACGCGAACTNCTGATCGCTCCGAGCAGCGTCGGGTCCACGTCTCGTACATAGGCCTCGTAACCGGAATGAGTCAACGAGTCAGCCACCCGCCGGCCTGAGCGCAGCGAGACGTCGCGTTCGTGACTGAGACCTCCNGCCAGAACCAGGATTTGTCTCATGTCAGAATCCTCACTAATAAGGGGGCGCAGGCAATGACAGGCACCGTGACAGCGGACACCGCAGAGCCCATGGGGAATCTCACGCAGTGCATCACGAGAGGTCGGGAGCGGGGAACTGCACACCTGTGGACGGACCGGAGCCACGGCCGGTGGCATCATACGGTCCGAACGTCTCGAGCAGCTCCAGCTCGGACTGCACCACAGCGGCAAAACGACGAACACCNTCACGGATACGGTCCGGGTCCGGATAGCAGTAGGAGAGTCTGACGTTGCGTTGTCCCGTGCCATCAGCGAAGAACGCCGTGCCGGGCACATAAGCCACTCGCTCGGTGACCGCTCGCGGCAGCATCGCCTTGGCGTTCAGCCCCTCGGGGAGGGTGACCCAGACGTAGAAGCCGCCGTCAGGGTGGGTCCAGGTCGCCTGGGGCAACAGGGCGCCCAAGGACTCGATCATGGCGTCGCGACGCTCGCGGTAGAGCTCNCGGTAGACCTTGATCTGAGCCATCCAGTCGGATGTGGCCAGATAGGTCGACACGGTCATCTGCGAGTAGGCCGATGGACAAAGGATTGCCGACTCGCTGGCCAAGACCAGTTTCTCGCGCACGGCATGTGGTGCCAGCGCCCAGCCAACCCGAAGCCCCGGCGCGAATGTCTTCGAGAAGGAGCCGAGGTAGACGACGCCGTCGTCGGTCAAAGTGCGTAGCGCGTCGTATGGTTCACGGTCGAACCCCAGTAATCCNTAGGGGTTGTCCTCCAGCACCAGGATGGCGTGCCGGTGACAGATCTCGACGATCTGCGGCCGGCGCTCCAGGGACATCGTGGTCCCGGCGGGGTTGTGGAAGTTGGGGACCGTGTACAGGAACTTGATCCGCTTGCCGGCAGCCTTGAGGCCGAGGATCCGCTCCTCAAGGGCCTGCGGGACGAGGCCGTTGTCATCGGAGGCGACGTGGGCGACCTCGGCCTGGTAGGCCGCGAAGACCCCCAGAGCGCCGACATAGCTGGGCGCTTCGGCGAGCACCACGTCACCAGGGTCGATGAAGATGCGGGTGACCAGATCGAGTGCCTGCTGGGATCCGGTCGTCACGACGACNTCGTCGGCGTGGGCAGAGATCCCCTCTTGGGCCATCACTTCCAGGATCTGTTCGCGCAGCGTGGGGTCGCCCTGTCCGGAACCATATTGCAGGGCAGTGAGCCCCTGAGTTCTTAACATGTGTGAGACCGTGTCGGCGACCGTTTCCATGGGCAGCGCCGTAAGGCACGGCATACCGCCTGCGAGGGAAACGACCTCGGGCCGCGAGGCGACGGCAAAAAGAGCACGGATCTCCGAGGTGGTCATGCCAGCCGTGCGTTGGGCATAGGACTTCGTCCACGGGTCGAGTCGTGACCCATGCTGGCCTCCTGGTGAGGTCATGACCAGCCTCCTCTCCCGGCGGTCGCGAATAAGTGGAACCATAAGGTTTATGCCGTGTTGCACAACGCGTGGTGAAAGTCTCCCATGCCACATTGCCTCTTATGGCGAATTGTCCTGTGATCGCGATGTGGGTCTCANGACATGTCGCTTGGCTGGACTGTGCCGGCGGTGCCATGGCGGTGGTGATTCGTCGTGAAAGGGGTTGGACGCGAAGTCTTCTCGCTTACACTCGATCGCCTCCAAGATCTGCCGGAACCCTGCGTCTCATGTGTCTTCTGGGAGCTTGACCCCGCGCTGGCAGCAGGATCGATTGCCGGGGGTGAGCCTGGTCTAGATAAAGAGTCGTGGCTGTCCTCGGCGCTGCTGGAGTGGGGCAGCGTGGGCCAGATCGTGTACGTTGACGGGGTTTCAGCCGGCTATATCACGTATGCCCCACCGTATTTGGTGCCGCGCGCGACCGCCTTCCCGACGGCCCCTATCGGTGCCGATGCCGTGATGCTGATGACGGCCCGGGTGATCCCTGAGTATGCGGGTCAGGGACTCGGGCGGGTACTCATCCAGGTCGCGGCCAAGGACGTGATGCGTCGTGGGGTCCGGGCGGTCGAGGCCTTTGGATATCTCGGGGACCCTGACTCGCCGAAGGCAGCGTGTGTCATCCCGACCCGGTTCCTCACGGCTGTGGGTTTCAAGACCGTGCGCGAACATCGCACCTACCCTCGCCTGCGNCTGGACCTACGCACGGCTCTGACCTGGCGCGTGGACATGGAAGCGGCGGTGGAGCGGCTCCTGGCTGCAGTCAGGTCACCGAGCCTGAGCCAAGGCAGGCGCGCCTCTGAGGCTGATGTCGGTACGCCCAAAGCGTCGTCTGCCTGAGCCATGCCGCGGNTTAGCCGTCTCACACCATCCAGAGAGATCTCACTCCGTTGGTGCTCGTTGCTTCGCGTTGTAAGCCCCCAGGTCTCCCAGGTGTAGGACGCCGGTGGCATTCGTGTCGTCCTCACCGAGATACATCCGTTGGAGTGCGATGACGATCGCCTCAGCGAGAGTGTCCAGGAACGCCGGGTCAGCNAGTCGTGCTGCGTCTTCCGGGTGGCTGAGGTAGCCCGCCTCGATCCGTACTGTGGGCATCTGCGTGCGTTGCAGCAGCTGCCAACCACGGGGGTGCGAACGACAGTCGGCCAGACCCGTGCGGGACACAATCTCGCGCTGGATCAGATTGGCAAGATGCTCACCGACGGCTGACCAGGCCCCGAAGCGCTCCAGCCCCCAGAAAAACGTGGCGACTCCGCTTGCCCGGGACTGATCGGTGGAGTCGCAGTGCAGCGACAGCATGATGTCTGCCCGGGCCTGATTGGCCATCGATGCCCGGAAGAGGTCTTCAGGCCCGGTCGTCGCCGATCGGGTGAACAACACGGTCACGCCGATGGCGCTGAGCCTGCCTTCGATTCGGCGAGCCAGGTCGAGTGTGACCTCGGACTCGGTCAGTCCATGGGCAACGGTCCCGGGGTCGTCGCCGCCATGGCCGGGATCCAGCACGACTATCCGGCCGAGCAGACGATGGCCGGAGGTTCTGATCAGCTCTTCTTCGCGCAGAGTGTGCGGCGAGCCGCCGGAAACCGAGCGGGTCAGATCTGCGAAAGCCCGCAAGGTCTGGGGCCCGACGCTGCCGTCCACAGCCAGTCCAACCCCACTCTGGAACCGTCGAACTGCCTGCTCGGTGTTGGTCCCGAAGACGCCGTCGACCCGGTCGGGGGTAAACCCGAGCGACAGGAGACGCTCCTGCAGCTCGGCCACGTCATCGCCCTGAAGCATGTGGCCTGGGATATGCGAGAGCATTCGGTCGCCAAGCTTCCAGTGAGCCCCGTCCAGAGCGATATGAGTGTGAGGTCCGAGCACCCCGTCCACGATCAGGCCTCGCCGTTGCTGGAAGGCCCGGACCGCCTGGGCTACCTCTGCGTCGTAGACATCGGAGGCCTCGGCGGTCGATGGAGCAAGGTCGCCAGTGGCCTGTAGCAGTGCGCGAATGGAACGCACGGCTGCGCCCTGGTCGCCAAAGCGAAAGAGCGCAACGGGTTGGTCCGACATACCTACCCTTCGGGAGTGGAGCCGTCAGGGACGACAGTAAGAGTGGAGCATACCGGCAATGAGAAGGCTGAGGGTGCACGAAACGGCACTCCCGGCTTCGTTATCCCCCCCAGGGGATCAGCTGAGGTAGTCGGACAGCTCGCGGACCAGCTTGGGCTTGGGGAGTGCACCCACGAGGGTCTTGACGACCTGACCCTTGACGTAGACGTTCATCGTGGGGATCCCGGTGATGCCGTAGCGCGCGGTGATCTCGGGATTCTCGTCGGTGTTGAGCTTGACGATGGTCACCTTGCCGGCGTGTTCGGTGGCCAGCTCCTCGAGGATGGGGGCAACCAAACGGCAAGGCCCACACCACGGCGCCCAGAAGTCGACAATGACCGGCACGTCGCTCATCAGTACGTCCGTGTCGAACGTCGAGTCGGTGGTCTCCTTGGTAGCTCCCACGGCGGGGGTCCTTCCTGTTCGATGCTGATTCCTGAACTGCGGATTGGTGGAGTGCTGAGTAGTCGGAACGCGGTCGAGGTCCTGGCTACGAGCCGACACCAACCGTGTGCACGGATGGCTTCGCGTCGCTCTGGGCCTGTGGTGGGGTGGGTTCCAGGTCGCGTAGGTAGTGCTCGGCGTCCAGGGCCGCGGCGCAGCCTGAGCCTGCGGCGGTGATCGCCTGCCGGTAGGTGTGGTCGACTAGGTCTCCGGCCGCGAAGACGCCGTCGATGTTGGTTGCTGTGCTGCGGGGCTGGACTTGGACGTAGCCCTGTTCGTCCAGGTCGATGACGCCTTTGATGAGCTCGTTGCGGGGGTCGTGGCCGATGGCTACGAAGACCCCTGTGGCGGGGAGCAGGCGGGTTGCGCCGGTGTGGGTGTCCCGCAGGCTTACCGCGGTGACTTTGTCCTGGCCGTGGATCTGGTCCACGGCGCTGTTCCAGGCGAAGGTGATCTTGGGGTTGGCCTTGGCGCGTTCGGCCATGATCTTGGAGGCGCGTAGCTGTTCGCGGCGGTGCACGATCGTCACGGACTTGGCGAACTTGGTCAAGAAGGTGGCCTCCTCGATGGCGGAGTCGCCGCCGCCCACGACCACGATGTCCTGGTCGCGGAAGAAGAACCCGTCGCAGGTGGCGCACCAGGACACTCCGCGGCCTGAGAGGCGTGCCTCGTCGGGCAGGCCCATCTGGCGGTAGGCCGAGCCCATCGCCAAGATCACGGCCCGCGCGGCCCAGGTGGTACCGGCGCCGTCGGTGACGGTCTTGACCGGGCCGGTCAGGGACACGGTGGTGACGTCGTCGCGGACCATCTGGGCGCCGAAACGCTCGGCCTGGGCTCGCATGGACTCCATGAGGTCCGGGCCCATGACGGCGTCCGGGAAACCGGGGAAGTTCTCGACTTCGGTGGTGTTCATCAACGCACCACCTGCGGTGACCGCACCCTCGAACAGGACCGGCGCCAGGTTGGCGCGGGCAGCGTAGATGGCAGCGGTGTACCCAGCCGGACCAGAACCAATGATGATGACCTCACGAACTGCTCGGGCCCGGGCCCGTCGTGCTTGTCAGACATGGAATGTGGCCTCTCATAAGTACAGTGCCCTGGTGGGTACAGTGGTCGGTGGTTTCACGGGCGGGGCCCCGCCCGAAGCGTGTTGTCGCTGCTGGCGGCGCAGGCCAGGAGAACCGGCTCAGGCCAGGGACAGGAAGAGCTTCTCCAGGCTCTTGGCGTCCGCAGAGTTGGCGCCATCGGGCTCGGCAAGACACGCCTTGAGGCTGCTGGCGATGATCGCGAAACCAGCGCGGTCCAGTGCATGGTTGACCGCGGCGAGCTGGGTGACGATGTCCTGGCACTCACGGCCCTGCTCGATCATCGCCAGGATGCCGCCGATCTGGCCCTGGGCCCGGCGCAGCCGGTTGGCCACGGCGCCCATCTCTTGGGGGTTCAGCCCAACCATGTTCACTCCTTCGCCTCGGGTGCCTCAGGCCTGTGGGGGGGGTCAGGACGCGGTAGCAGCGGACTGGGACTGCTCGGCGCCCTGGGACTGCGCGGCGATCTGGGCGCGGACGTCGTCCATGTCCAGCGCGCGGACGCCGGCGATGACCTGTTCCAGCGCTGAGGCGGGGAGCGCTCCGGGCTGGCTGAACACGAGGATGCCCGCGCGGAACGCCATCAGGGTCGGGATGGAAGTGATCCCGGCCCCGCCAGCCAACGATTGCTCCACCTCGGTGTCGACCTTGCCGAAGACGACGTCGGGGTGGGCGGCGCTGGCCTGCTCGAAGATCGGGCCGAACGTACGGCACGGGCCACACCAAGACGCCCACCAGTCGACCAGAACGATGTCGTTGTCGAGCATGGTCTGCTCCAAAGATGCTGCGGTCAGCGCTTGGGTCGTCATCAGGGCTCCTCTTCCGTTGTCCGAAATAATACCTCTGGGGGTATTAACACACAACGTGCCACAGACATTCCTGACGAGTTCACGGGTCCAAGCCCCGGGTGGGCACCGCTACGGAGCGGTGTCGACCAGGCAGGCAGCAGGCAGGTCGAACCAGCGCAGCTGCTCGAAGTCCGCCGAAACCAGGTCGTCGACGGGCTCAGCGGACGCGGGCGTGGCTGTCTCTAGCAGGGCTTTGGCCTCCACCAGGTAGCGGCGCAGCTCGGACTCGGGGGCGCGGTCGTGGCGTCGCGGGTACTCCATCCGCCCTTGCGCGTCATACGTCACCTGGCCCAGGCGCAGCGGAGGCTCAGCTGGTCCACGGCGGTGCCGCCACAAGCCGGTGGATGGGTCGAACCGGTAGTCACCCAGGAGGCGCCACCCGTCCTTTGCCACCAGCCGCACCGCCTCGAGGATGTAGGAGAACACTCTCTCGGAGATGAAGTAGTTGAAGCTCACCCGGGCCCAGCCGGGCTTGATGCCCTCGCACCCATGAGCAATTTCGCGGTCGAACTCACGTGACCGGTCCAGGTCGATGCCCAGCAGCCGGTGCCCGTACGGGCCCGCGCAGGAGCAGCCGCCGCGGGACTGGATCCCGAACAGGTCGTTGAGCAGGGCGACCACGAAGTTGTGGTGCAGGTATCGCCCGCTCGGTGCGCGTACGACGAACGAGATGATCGACAGCCGCTCGGCATCCAGGTTGCCAAGGATCTCGATGGCAGGCTCCTGCAGCCAGGCTTCGATGGCGCGTTGTAGGTAGTGCTCCTCGTGGGAGCGGATCACGTCCACACCCACAGACTGCTTCAGCTGGAAGACGAGCCCCGCGCGGATCGACTCCACGATGGCCGGAGTACCGCCCTCCTCACGCTGGGCCGGATCGTCGAGGTACCGGTGCTCGCTCGGGTTGACGTAGGCCACCGTGCCGCCGCCGGGGACGTCCGGCACCCGGTTGCGTAGCAGCTCGCGCCGTACGACCAGAACACCCGGGGTGCTGGGGCCGCCGATCATCTTGTGCGGGCTGAGAAAGACGGCGTCCTTGTAACACAGCGGGTCTCGCTGCGGTCCGCCATACATCTCGATCTCGACATAGGGAGCGGCCGCGGCGAAGTCCCAGAAAGACAGAGCGCCATGACGATGGAGCAGGGCAGAGATGCCGTGGGTGTCGCTGACGATGCCGGTGACATTGCTGGCTGCCGAAAAGGAGCCGATGCGCAGCGGCCGGTCGGCGTACTTCAAGAGCTCTGCCTCTAGTAAGGCCGAGTCGATGTGCCCATCAATGTCCTGCGGGATCACCACGACGTCGGCGACCGACTCGCGCCAGGGCAGCTCATTGGAGTGGTGCTCAAACGGACCGATGAACACGACGGGGCGTTGATCGGCAGCGATGGTGGCGCTGAGGTCGTACCTGTCCTCAAGGCTCGAGGGAATGCGCAGTCCCAGGATCCCGACCAGCTTGTCGATTGCTCCGGTGCATCCCGAGCCGGCGAAGATGACAACGGTCTGCTGATCTCCGCCGAGTGCGTTGCAGATGATTCCGCGTGCGTCCTCGCGCAGTCGGGTGGTCTGCAGACCGGTGCCGCTGGACTCGGTGTGGGTGTTGGCGTAGCGGGGGAGCACCTCGGCCCGGATGAAGTCCTCGATGAAGGTCAGGGCCCGCCCAGAGGCCGTGTAGTCGGCATAGGTCACCCGTCTGGGCCCGTACGGACCGGGCATCACCTGGTCGTCGCCGATGACAGACCGTCGAACCCTGGCCAGCAGGGGGCTGCAGATCGGCATACGAGCGCTCATCCCTGGAGCGTATGCCGCGTGTCGCCACCGCGCCCAGGGTTGCGGGAAGNCGGGACCATGGGCCTTGTTCAGGAATACCCAGAGGGGTATAAAGGTTGGATCGATCAGAGTACGTGGCTGTGGGCGCCAAGACCGTGGCGACGCAGGTCACCGCCCGCATAGGAGCCAACCATGAGCAGCGAAGTCATGACCCCGATGAGTCGGCGTGCGGATGCGCTACCGGTGTGGATGTCGGTGCTGGCGGTGGTGGCCCATCCCGATGACGAGTCATTCGGTCTCGGCGCCGTCCTTGACGCGTTCGCCCGCGCGGGAGCAGGGGTCGAGGTGCTGTGCCTGACCCATGGCGAGGCATCGACGCTGCACGGAGCCCCTGGAGACCTCGCCTCCTTGCGGGGGGCTGAGCTCGCTGCCGCTGCCGATGTGCTCGGCGTGACCAGGGCCATGCTGAAGGACCACCCGGACGGGGACCTGAGCGGGCTGCCAGACGGGATGCTGGTCGCCGAGGCGGTCGCGGCGGGTGACTCCTCCCATGCTGATGGGGTGTTGGTCTTCGACACCGCTGGGGTGACCGGTCACCCCGACCACATTGCCGCCACCGCGGCGGGAGTGCTGGCGGCGGAGATGCTCAACCTGCCAGTCCTGGGCTGGACCCTGCCGGAAACCGTGGCCGCACAGCTGAACCAGGAGCTTGGCGCCAGCTTTGTCGGTCACCAGGACGAGGATATCGACCTGAGGGTGAGCGTCGACCGCACCCGGCAGCGCTTGGCCAGTCACGCCCACGTGAGCCAGGCGCTGCCCAGCAGTGTCTTGTGGCGCCGGCTGGAGCTGCTCGGCGACACCGAGAGCCTGCGCTGGCTGCGTCCCCCCGCCGGCGCTAGGGTCACCTCATGAGCGCGATGCCCAACCCCACGCTGGTCGCCTCCGCCGACGGGCGATCGATGCGGGTCGAGCACCGGGGTGACGATAAGTTCGACATCAACATCCGCGGCCATGTCGTCCGCGTGGACCAGCCGGTCAAGGACGGTGGCGAGGACACTGGGCCCACCCCGACCGAGCTGTTCATCGCGAGCCTGGCCTCGTGTGTGGCTTTCTACGCCCGCCGCTACCTCGCCCGGCACGACCTGCCCACCGACGGCCTGGCCGTCGAGGCGACATTCGAGATGGGCTCCAGACCAGCCAGGGTGGCCGGGATCGAGGTACGTCTGATCGTTCCCGAAGGCGTGCCGGCCGAGCGCCTGGACGCGCTTCTGGCCGTCGCCAGCCACTGCACCGTGCACAACACGGTGGACTCGACGCCCGAGGTATCGATCACCCTGGCCGATGCTTCTGCGGGCACCCTCCCGGATCTCCCTGCGGGCTAAGCGTGCTCATCCTCGAAGATCGTGTCGATTACCGGCTCGCCTCGCGAGAGCTGTAAAGCCCGGGCGGGCAGCTCGGCGAGCGACTGCTCATAGCGGGTACGTGCTGCGTCCAGGGCCAGGTCTGCGGCTATCTCGCCGTCACTTATCAGATCGACCAGCAGTGGTCGCTCACTGCTGCCAGGTGTAGGCATCTCACCGATTCCGATGACTTCGGTCTCGGCCCGACCGCGAGCGTTGAGTCGGCGCAGGGCCCACTTGCGCCCGCCCATCGTTGCTTTGTCCTTGCTCTGCTTGGCCACGTCGACCAGATGCCCCGCGCGGTCTTCGCGGGCGACCAACTTGTAGACGAGCCCTGCCGTTGCCGCACCGGATCCGGTGACCAGGGAGGTCCCGATGCCGTAGGCGTCGACGGGCGCGGCGGCGAGCGCGGCGATCGCATATTCATCCAGATCCGAAGTGACGATGATGCGGGTGTCTCTGGCTCCCAACCCGTCCAGCTGAGCTCGGACTTCACGCGCCTGGACAAGAAGGTCCCCGGAGTCAAGCCGCACAGCGCCGAGACCGACGCCGGCGATCTCGACGGCGAGGCTGACTGCTGCCGCGACGTCGTAGGTATCGACGAGCAGGGTCGTGCCCGAACCCATACTGGCGACCTGGGCTTCGAAGGCGGTCCGCTCGTCGTCGTACAGCAGGGTGAACGCGTGGGCGCTGGTGCCGGCGGTGGGGATCCCGTGGGTGCGTCCGGCCTCCAGGTTGCTCGTGGTCGCGAACCCGGCGATGTATGCCGCCCGGGCTGCCGCCACCGCCGCCCATTCGTGCGTCCGNCGTGAGCCCATCTCGATGCAGGGACGCCCGGCGGCGGCGTTGGTCATCCGGGAGGCGGCGGAGGCAATCGCAGAGTCATGGTTCAGGATTGACAGGAGCACGGTCTCAAGGAGGACAGACTCGGCGAACGTGCCCTCTACCGCTAGCAGAGGTGACCCGGGGAAGAAGAACTCGCCCTCGGCATACCCGCTGATGTTGCCCGAGAAGCGATAGCCAGACAGGAAGTCCAGGGTCTGGGAGTCAACCACGTCAGCGGTGCGCAACCGCTCGATCTCCGCGTCGCCGAACCGGAACGCGTGGACTGCCTCGACCAGACGCCCGGTGCCCGCCACCACGCCGTACCGGCGGCCCTCGGGGAGCCGGCGGGCGAATACCTCGAAGACGCAACCTCGCTGCGCCGCTCCGCTGTGAAGTGCGGCTTGGAGCATGGTGAGCTCGTAGTGGTCGGTCAGCANTGCGGTACTGGTCACGGTGGGCAGCCTATGGTGGAACCGTGCCACTCGCCCCCGCCGAGCTGTCCCGCACCGACATCGAGCAGGATATGTCGGTGGATCGGCCATGGATCACGTTGGTGTGGAACGACCCGGTTAACCTGATGTCCTATGTGACCTATGTGTTCCAGACGTACTTCGGCTACTCGGTGGAGAAGGCCGAGAAGCTCATGCTCGACGTGCATCAGAAGGGCAAGGCCGTCGTGTCGAACGGGCCGCGCGAGAAGATGGAGCGTGACACCGAGGCGATGCAGGGCTACGGACTGTGGGCCACATTGCAGAAGGACGACTAAGTGGCAACGGCTTTCAAGCGTAAGGGTGCCCGCTTCGTTGCCCGACTCGATGACGATGAGCGCGGGGTCGTCGTGGGGCTCCTGGAACAGACCCACGAGCTGCTCGCGCCTGTGCCTCGTGAGCGGACCGGGGACCCTTTCGAGGACCTGGTCTCCGGGCTTGGACTGCCCCGGGCCAAGGACCTGGCGGACGATGCCTTCCACGGGCCTCGCGATCCAGCCCTGGAGCGACTCCTGCCCAGCGCCCATCGCGAGGACCCGGGATTGGCAGCCGAGTTCCGCCGACTGACCGAGTATGGTCTGCGTGAGCGCAAGGCGACCAACCTGGTCACGGCGATCTCGGCGCTGCAGGACTCCGACGGCGACAAGGTGNGGCTGGACCAGGAGCAGGCGCAGGCCATGGTGGTCGCGCTGACGGATGTGCGGCTGTTGCTCGGGGAGCGGTTGGGGCTGCGAACCGATGAGGATGCGGATGCTCTCCAGGGTCGGCTGGAGGCCGCCTCGCAGGACGATCCCCAACTCTATCTCGCGGCATACTACGACTTCCTNACGTGGCTGCAGGAGTCTCTCATCCAAGCTCTGATGGGTATGTGACCGAGCCAACGGCGCTCGGATACGGGATCGACGGGTCTCGCGGCTACGCTCGAACCCGTGCCAGACTCACCGATCGGGATCTTTGACAGCAGCTTCGGGGGACTCACCGTTGCCCGCGCCGTCCTGGACCAGCTGCCGCACGAGTCGGTGCTCTATCTCGGTGACACCGCCCGGCAGCCCTACGGTCCGCGGCCCATCGCCGAGGTCCGCAAGTTCTCCCTCGAATGCCTCGACCGGCTGGTCGAGCGTGGCGTGAAGGCTCTGGTGATTGCCTGCAACTCTGCCTCGGCCGCGATGCTGCACGATGCCCGCGAGCGCTATGACGTCCCCGTCGTCGAGGTCATCCGTCCTGCGGTCCGCCGAGCCGGCGCAGCTACCCGCAACAACAAGGTCGGCGTCATCTCCACGCAGTCGACGCATCAGAGCCAGGCCTATNTCGACCTGTTCGCGGCTGCCCCGCAGATCACGGTCATGAGCCAGCCATGTCCCCGGTTCGTCGGGTTCGTCGAGAACGGTGTCACCTCCGGCGATGAGCTGCTCGCCGTCGCCCACTCCTATCTCGATCCCATCGTGGCCCGCGGCGTGGACACGCTCATTCTCGGCTGTACGCACTACCCGCTGCTGACCGGCGTCATCTCCTACGTGATGGGTCAGGACGTCACCTTGGTTTCCTCGGCCGAAGAGACCGCCAAGGATGTGTTCCGTGTGCTCGCCGACGCCGGGATGCTGCGGCCCGATGCCCTTCCGGCTCCGGTGCACGAGTTTGTCACCACCGGCGACCCTCACGAGTTCGAGCGCCTTGCTCGCCGGTTCCTCGGTCCCGAGGTCGTGCACGCGCGCCCCGAGCCGGTCACGGCCCGATGAGGCTGACCATCGTGGGTTGCTCCGGCTCTTTTGCCGGGCCGGGCTCGCCTGCGTCGTGTTATCTGGTCCAGGCCGAGCAGGGGGGCCGGACGTGGAACCTCGTTCTTGACCTCGGCAACGGCGCTCTGGGCGCGCTGCAACGGCACCTNGACCTCACAGATATCCACGCCGTGGTGCTGAGCCACCTGCACGCCGATCACTGCCTCGACCTCTGCGGCCTCTATGTCGCCCAGAAATACANCCCCGCAGCCGTCGCGCGCACCCGTATCCCCGTCTACGGCCCCCGGGGCGCGGGCGAACGGATGGCCCGTGCCTATGACATGACGCCACCGGANGGCATGCACCGCGAGTTCGACTTTCGTGANCTCGTCGATGCTCAGGGTGTCCGGATCGGGCCCTTCACCGTCACACCGCACCGGGTCCGCCACCCGGCAGAGGCCTACGGCATCCGGGTGGAGGCCGATGGGGAGGTGCTCGCGTATACCGGTGACACGGATACCTGCGATGGCCTGAACGTCTTATTCCACAACGCGACGTTGGCCCTGGCGGACTCGGCGTTCGTCGACGGCCGTGATGACATGCGGGGCATCCACCTGTCCGGCAGCCGGGCGGCCCGCGCGGCGGTGGACGCCGGGGGAGTGCGGCGGTTGATGCTCACACACCTCCCCCCGTGGAACGACCCGGCCGTATGCCGTGCCCAGGCGGACGCTGTGTGGCCCGGAGAGGTTGAGCTTGCCGAAGCGGACGCCGTATACGAGTTGTGAGGGCGTTCGCCTAGCCTTGGGCGCATGACTTCACACGATGTTCGTCACGACGGCCGCGACCCCAGTCAACTTCGCGACATTGTGATCACCCGTAACTGGCTCGACCACGCCGAGGGCAGCGTCCTGGTGGAGTTCGGCAGGACCCGTGTGTTGTGTGCGGCGTCGTTCACCCCGGGGGTGCCGCGCTGGCGCAAGGGCAGCGGCGAGGGCTGGGTCACTGCCGAGTACGCCATGCTGCCGCGGGCCACGAACACCCGCTCCGACCGCGAGTCGGTTAAGGGCCGTATCGGCGGTCGCACCCACGAGATCTCACGACTGATCGGCCGGAGCCTGCGCGCCGTCATCGACACGAAGGCGTTGGGAGAGAACACGATCGTCCTCGACTGCGACGTGCTCCAGGCTGACGGGGGGACCAGGACGGCCGCGATCACCGGGGCATACGTCGCACTCGCCGACGCCATCGAAACCGGCCGCCGCAGTGGTGCCATCGGCAAGACTGCATTGCCGCTCAAGGGGTCAGTAGCGGCAGTCAGTGTCGGCGTGGTCAAAGGTGTGCCGCTCCTGGACCTGGACTATCCCGAGGACTCCATCGCCGAAACCGACATGAACGTCGTGCTGACCGGGACGGGCGCCTTCGTCGAGATCCAGGGCACCGCGGAGACCGAGCCATTCGACCGGGACGAGCTCAACGTGCTGCTCGACCTGGCTACCACCGGTTGTGCCGAGCTCACCNAGCTGCAGCTGGCTGCTCTGGCCGGGGTTATCGCGTGAGGCGGATCGTCCTGGCGACGCGCAACGGCCACAAGGTGCGCGAGCTCCAGACGATCCTTGAGGACCTGATCGTCGAGCTCGATCTGGAGATCGTCGGCATGGGGGAGTTCCCCGACGTTGCCGAGGTAGTCGAGACCGGCGTGACCTTCGAGGAGAACGCCACGCTCAAGGCCGTTGCCGCTGCCAAGGCGACAGGGCTGCCTGCGCTCGCCGATGACTCCGGTCTGGCCGTCGATGTCCTGGGCGGTGCGCCTGGAGTGTTCAGCGGGCGCTGGGCAGGCACCCATGGCCAGGATCGAGCCAACCTCGAGCTGCTGCTAGGCCAGCTCTACGACGTCCCGGACGAACACCGTGCCGCGGCGTTTGTGTGCGCTGCGGTGCTCGCGTTGCCGGACGGAACCGTGGTTGCCCGCGAGGGCCGCATGCTGGGATCGCTGGCCCGAGAGCCGCGCGGAGACAATGGGTTCGGCTACGACCCGATTCTCGTGGTCAATGGTGACTCGCGGACCTCTGCCGAACTGACCTTGGAGGAGAAGAATGCGATCTCTCATCGCGGCAACGCTTTTCGGGCCCTGGAGGCTGACCTGCGGAAGATCTTCGCTGGCAGCTAGCGCCCGGCCGTCCACCCCGGACGCGGGTGGCGTGTCATTAGGCTGACCGGATGAAGCGATCGTGGTCAGCCTCTGTCGGCGTGGAGGCCGGCGTATTCACCGTAGGTGTAGCCACGCTGCTGGCCGCCCTGATGACAAGTCAGGGGCTTGCGGGGGGCACGCCCTCCCCGCTGTTGGCCGTCGGTGGCGCTTTTGTGGATCGCACACCACCGTGGTTGAAGGACTTTGCGATTGCGACCTTCGGCACTCACGACAAGGTGGCCCTGATCGTCGGGATGGCGCTCTTCCTCATCGCGGTCTGTGCGGTCATCGGCATCGTGGGGGCACGACGGCCTACGGCTGGGATGGTGGCCTTTGGGTTTTCCGGCGCCATCGGCATGCTCGCAGTTGCCACCCGGCCCCATTCGGGCACCCTCGATCTCCTGCCCACCGTGATCGGCACGGCAGCCGGTCTCTGGGCTTTGTCCACCCTGTGGCAGCGGGCCGCCGAAGGAGCTCAGGGCAACGCCCTCGACCGGCGTCGTTTCCTCATGGGCGGAGCAGGCTTCACTTTGGCTGGGATCGCGGCTGCGACGTTGGGCCAGTCACTGGGACAGGGAGCCAGGCAGGCAGCGCAATCCCGCTCTGTCATCCGAGTGCCCAAGGCCGCCAAACCAGTGGTCATCCCCGGTGCCGCACAGCTGGACGTCAAGGGAATCACGCCGTACATCATGCCCAACGCGGACTTCTATCGCATTGACACTGCTCTGGTCGTTCCCCAGCTGGACACCGCGGGGTGGTCACTGAAGGTTCACGGGATGGTCGACCAGGAGGTCACCATCAACTGGGCGATCCTGCTGAGCAAACCGATGCAGGATTCGCTCGTCACTTTGATGTGTGTCTCGAACGAGGTGGGCGGCAACCTGACCGGCAACGCGGTCTGGACCGGTTGGCCGGTGCGTGAGCTGCTCAAGATGGCAGGGCCCAAAGCGGGTGCAGACATGGTGTTGTCGACCAGCAGCGATGGGTGGACCGCCGGTACGCCGTTGTCGGTGCTGACCGATGATCGCAACGCTCTGCTGGCGGTTGCGATGAATGGCCAGCCTCTACCTTTCGAACATGGGTTCCCGGTTCGAATGGTGGTTCCCGGCTTGTATGGCTATGTGTCGGCGACCAAGTGGGTGACTGAGCTCAAGGTGACGTCTTTTGCCCAGGATCAGGGGTACTGGACCCCGCGCGGTTGGTCCGAGCGCGGCCCGGTCAAGACCGAGTCCCGCATCGACGTCCCGCGTTCGGGTGATCGGGTCAGCGCCGCAAAGGTAGCCGTCGCCGGCATCGCCTGGGCGCAACATCGCGGGATCAAGGCCGTCGAGGTGCGCGTAGATAACGGTCCGTGGCAGCTGGCTCGTCTGGCGGACGAGCCCTCCATCGACTCATGGCGTCAGTGGGTGCTGCCCTGGCAAGCCGCTACGGGCAGCCACACAATCACGGTCCGGGCCACCGATACCGAGGGTGTGACCCAGACCCCGACCCAGGTGCCGCCGGCGCCGGACGGCGCCACNGGTTGGCACACCATNACGGTCAACGTCGACTGACGCCCCGACTGTCGCATGGCCTGCCCGGACCCTGTGCTTCTTTGAGGGATCCCCAACGAATCCGGGTCATCTGATGTTTGATCCCAGGCCGCAGTCGGTCCTGTTCNTCACCCGAGGGTGACAGGGGACCGCGCCGAACGGTACCTGTGAGCCGGTGGTGACTTACCTCTGCGAGCGACACCGCAGTGGCNGCCGAGCCAGCCCGGGTCACTCGCGTCGTGACCGGCGAAGGGCGTCGAAGCGGTAGCACCGCTGGTGCTTGCGGCCCCCCAGGATCGACGATGGTGTCCGGTGCGCCCTCGGGCGCCCGGAAGTCCAT
>JGIcombinedJ21911_10000054_pt1 | contig 25236 bp, 20 predicted proteins | sample BarGraNGADG00211_FD_21911 | JGI IMG/M metagenome (IMG submission 21911)
ATGCATGCCGAGCGTATTGATGGTTATAATCCGCTTGCAGTAATTGATGCTTTTAAACGTAAGAAACAAATAATAAAAGAAAAACGAGGCCCGGTATTACTTGATACGCTGACGTACAGAATAAGCGGACATTCTCCTTCTGATGCATCATCATACCGTTCAAAAGAGGAAATTGAAGCATGGCAGCAGGAAGATTCAATAATATCTTATGGCAAATCCCTGGTTCTTGCAGGTATATCAAAACAGAACCAGCTTGACATTATTACCAGAGAGACGAAAGAACTATTGACTCATATACTAAAACTTAGTATCAATGAAGAGATTTCGCCCAGACTCAACCTGCAAAAAGATCCGGATTTTATCGGAAAAATGATGTTTTCAAACAAATCAGTTGATAAGATGGAAGATGGGACTCCGGAGGTACTTCTGCCACTTGAGGAGAATCCCCATGTCAAGTCGCTGAAAAACAAAGAGAGATTTTACATAGACAAGGAGGGCAAACCAGTCTCAAAAGCTAAACTATATCAGTTACGTGACGGAGTTTTTGAAGCTGTTATCGATCGTTTTTATAAGGATCCAACTCTTGCGGCGTGGGGTGAAGAAAACCGCGACTGGGGTGGTGCATTCGCAGTTTATCGCGGATTAACAGAAGCTCTCCCCTATCACCGTCTGTTCAATTCACCAATATCTGAAGGAGCTATTGTTGGTGCGGCAATAGGCTACGGTATGTGCGGCGGACGTGTCATTGCTGAAATTATGTACTGTGATTTTCTTGGCCGTTGCGGTGATGAAGTATTCAACCAGTTGCCAAAATGGCAGGCCATGAGTGGCAACATTATTAAGATGCCGGTAGTAATAAGGGTATCAGTCGGTTCAAAGTATGGAGCACAGCATTCTCAGGACTGGTCTTCGCTTACGGCACATATTCCCGGATTAAAAGTGGTATTCCCGGCTACACCCTATGATGCCAAAGGGTTAATGAATTCTGCATTACAGGGAACAGACCCTGTTATATTCTTTGAAAGTCAGAGAATTTATGATATAGGGGAGATGTTTCATAATGAAGGAGTTCCTGAAGGATACTACGAAATTCCTTTTGGTGAACCGGATATTAAAAGACCGGGAGATGATATTACGATCCTTTCAATCGGAGCTACATTATATCCTGTTATTAAAGTCGCTGATATACTTAAGCAGAAATATGGACTTAGTGCAGAGGTTATTGATGCCCGTTCACTGGTTCCATTTAACTACGAACCTGTAATTCAATCGGTTAAAAAAACCGGCAGGATCGTTTTGGCCAGTGATGCTTCTTCACGCGGTTCATTCTTAAAGGAAATGGCCCAGACAATAACCGAGCTGNCATTTGATCATCTCGATGCACCTCCGGTTGTAGTAGGTTCACGAAACTGGATCACCCCCGCATATGAAATGGAAGAATATTTCTTCCCTCAGCCCGATTGGATTCTCGATGCAATTAACGAACGGATTATTACTCTGACAGGCCATCAGAACAAAACTGACTATTCCGTTGAAAAGTCAATCAATCTGAACAAACAAGGAGTTTGAGTTGTCAAAGAAGAAAATAGGCGGCACACAGATTTTCATCAGAATTATATTTCACTTTTGATCCTGATTTTAATTAAATTGCGTTGTCTTAAATCCAGATAATTGAAATTATGTTTAGAAAGTTTTTTCTATTTCTCTTTCTTTCCGGTTTAAGTCTGGTTGCTTATAACCAATCACGGAATCTGGACTTCTATTTAACACGGGCTATACAGAATAGTCCGCTCTTAAATGATTACAGGAACCAGATTAGTTCAGCGCTTTATGATAGTCTTCTTATCAAAGCTGCAAAAAAGCCGCTGGTTGAAGCCAGATCGCAGCTTCAATACTCCCCTTTTTATCATAATTTTGGATATGACGAGGTCATTACCAATGGAGGAAATTATACAGCAGTTTTGGGAGTCTCGCAGAATGTCTTCAACAAAAGAGAGATAAATAATAAATACGAAGCAGTTGATCTGCAAAAACGGTCATTTAATAATTCAACGAGAATTTCAATTAATGAATTGAATAAGATCATTACCNATCAGTATCTCATGGCATTTTCAGATTACTCCGATTTATTATTCAACAGAAACTTTCTTGAATTGTTAATGAAAGAAAACGAAATCGTAAAACAGTTTGTAAAAAANGGTATCGCCAAACAGACTGATTATCTATCATTGCTGGTTGAGACCCAGACCCAGGAAATCCTTGTCAATCAGATTAAAAGCCAGTTCAGAAAAGATCTGATGCTTCTCAGTCAACTGTGCGGATTAAATGATTCAGCATTATATGAACTGGATGACCCTAAGATCGAAATCAAAGGTGCAGCTGATATCGCAAAATCACCTACCTATATTAAATATAAAATTGACAGTATCAGGATCGAAAACGAGAAAGCAGCAATCGATATAAAATATATACCAAAAGCAAACTGGTTTGCAGATGCCGGATTCCTTACAAGCAATCCCTGGAATTTTTATAAACATTTTGGATATAGTGCCGGATTGAGTCTTAATATTCCTGTATATGACGGAAAACAGAGAGGTATCCAAAAACAGAAACTTGATTTTAATGAAAATACCAGACAGGCTTATAAGAGCACCTATTACAAACAATATTTCCAGCAGATTCAACAACTTAACCTCGAACTAAAGGCACTAAATGAAATGTCTGCTCAGATAAAGACCCAGCTTAAAACATCCGAACAGCTTGTTAATACACTTAAGGAGCAACTTGAAGCAGGAATCATTCAGATGACAGACTATATTAATGCCATCAAGAATTTCAAGGCTACGAGCAGAAATATAAACCTGATTAATATACAGAAAGAACAGGTTATCAATGAATTGAATTTTGTCATGACTAAATAAAAATATATTCTGATGTTAAAATATGTTAGAACTAATTTATTCTTGTTCCTGCTTACAGGAGCTTTGATACTTACACTATCATGTCACCATACANCTCAGAAAGCAGAAGAGCCTGGTGCTGTCAAAACGCCGGTCACCATAGTACCGGTTGAGTTCAAATCTGTCACTTCAACTGTAGGATTATCTGCTGTTGCAACCTTCATGAATAAAAGTATTATCAGGGTCACAACAACGGGTACTATTGAGAAAATATTAGTTAGTCCGGGTGAATTTATTACCACCGGTCAATTACTTTTTACGATCAGGACACGGGAAGCGATGGCACTTAACAAAACAGTTCAGGCGGATACCAGTTTAAATTTCAAAGGACTTATAAACATCACCTCTCACAAAGAGGGAGTAATTAATTCTATCTCGTACCAAAAAGGTGATTTTGTGCAGGAAGGCAATGAACTGGCAGTAGTTTCTGAACAGAGCAGCCTTGTATTTATCCTCGCCGTCCCGTTCGAAATTGAGAAGTATATTGAAAGAAACAGGATATGCAATATCCTTCTTCCTGATAACCGGCAGATCAGGGGAATAATAACAGGAAAACTACCGGAGATGGATATCCAATCACAGACAATAAGATATGTTGTTAAACCATCAACTACAGACAGACTTCCCGGAAATATGATAGCAACTATTAAACTGGTTAAATCTACAAATGAGAAAGCATCGGTTCTGCCGAAACAGGCAGTATTGGGTAATGAAACCCAGACTGAATTCTGGGTAATGAAATTGCTGAATGATAGTACGGCTGTTAAGATCATTGTGAGTAAAGGGTTTGAGAATAATGAGGAGGTGGAAATAACCGAACCTAAATTCCTGCCATCCGACAGGTTCATTCTGACAGGGAATTACGGGTTACCGGATACTTCAAGAATTACAGTAAGAAAGGAATAATGAAAAGAAAAAAATCATAGGTATCTTTGCCTATAAATTCGCAAAGTATGGAAAATGTGGTGGAGAATATAAAAGGTAAAGCAGGATATATAATCGACATGGATGGAGTAATCTATCATGGTAATAGGCTTCTTCCCGGAGTAACCGATTTTTTAGCCTGGCTGGAAACGTCGGGTAAAAAATATTTATTCCTGACAAATTCCAGCGAAAGAACTCCTAAAGAACTCCATGAAAAGTTGAAAAGACTGGGTATTGATGTTGGTGAAGAGCATTTTTACACAAGTGCGCTGGCCACTGCCAGTTTCCTTTCAAATCAGAAACCCAACGGAAGCGCGTATATCATTGGTGATGCCGGGCTCATTCATGCTTTATACAGTGTTGGATATAGTGTAAATAATGTCAATCCCGATTATGTCGTCGTAGGTGATACACACAGTTATAATTTTGAGAAGGTTGAACTGGCTGTAAATCTTGTGATTAAAGGAGCAAAGCTGATTGGAACCAATCCCGACATAAGCGGTCCGGTAGAAGTAGGTATTACACCATCGACAAAGGCGCTTATTGCACCGATAGAAATTGCGGCCGGAAAGAAAGCTTATTATGTAGGTAAACCCAATCCGCTTATGATGCGGAGCGCCCTTAAACGGCTGGGAGTAAAAAGAGAAGATGCAATAGTGATAGGCGACAGGATGGATACTGATGTGAGATGTGGTCTCGAATCGGAAATTGACACTCTGCTTGTTTTAAGCGGTATAACCGACCGCAATGGCATAGACCAGTTCCCNTACCGTCCCCGATACATACTTAACGGTATCATTGACCTGGTCGNTTAGATTATCCNATGGAAATCAAAGATAAATACAAATCGGAGCGCAAGGAAGTAGCACGCTTCATGAGGCGACTCTACAAACACGGACTTACAACCACTTCCGGGGGGAACATTAGTCTGCGTTTGTCTGATGAGCTTATTCTGATAACACCTTCAGCGACTGATAAAGGCAGAATGAAGTGGAAAGAAGTTGGTATTGTTAATATTCGNGGTGAAAACCTCACAAACCACCTNAAACCATCAATTGAAACTGCGATGCATCTTTCTATTTATAAAAAGAAAAAGGAGGTATTAGCCATTGTTCATGCTCATCCTGTTTTCGCTTCCCTCTTCACTGCAATTAAGGCAAAAATCAATACTAACCTTACAGCAGAAGCAAAAGCTATACTAGGTGATCCACTCTTCGTACGGTATGCTGTAATGGGTTCTGCCGCTTTGGCTGAAGTTGCTGCTGAAAACATTCTGAAATCAGATATTCTATTACTGGAAAATCATGGAATATTGACTACAGGATCAAACCTTTTACAGGCATTTGATAAAATTGAAGTACTGGAAAATGCTGCAAANATGACNCTTTTAACTGAAATGACNGGAAGAAAAAGACCTCTTGACAAAGCAAGAATACTAGAATTAGAAAGATTATTCAGATGATAAAAGGTGTTCTTTTCGACATGGATGGAGTTCTGNTCGATTCNGAACCTTTTATATGCAAGGCTGCATTAATTATGTTCAGCGAACTTGGTTTCAGGGTGTTACCTGAAGATTTTCAACCNTTTGTTGGCATGGGAGAAAACAGATACATCGGCGGAGTGGCTGAGAAACATCGGATTAAAATTGATATTGAACAAGTTAAAGCAAGAACATACGAAATATATGGAACATTAGTCAGAGGTAAATTATCACCATTACCNGGAGCCCATGAATTTATTTCTGAATGCAGGAAAAAAAATTTTAAACTGGCTCTGGCAACAAGTGCCGACAGGATAAAGATGGAGATAAATCTAAAGGAGATAGGATTAACACGTGATTCTTTTCACTCAATAATTACCGGACTTGATGTTAAGAATAAAAAACCATCTCCTGACATTTACCTGGAAGCTGCCAAAAGTTTGGGGGTTAATCCCCGGGAATGTCTTGTTGTAGAAGATGCTGTAAGCGGAATAGAGGCAGGCAAAGCTGCAGGGTGCAGATGCCTTGCCGTTACTTCATCATTTGATGCTGAACTTTTGAAGGAAGCAGATTGGATATGTGATTCTTTATTGAATGTGCCTGCGGAAGTACTTAACTGGTAAGACAAAGCCTCTCCCCAACCCCCCGCCGAAGCGGGGCAGGCTCTCCCCCAAGAGGGAGGGGCTTTTAAAAATAACATCACAGTTTTTACCCNCTTCTCTCCTGGGAGAAGGGGGCAAGGGGNATGAGGTAAAAAAATAGGAAAAGAAGAAAAATATGAATCGTAGAATATAAACTTAATTCACAATGGAATACAGAACTCTCGGTCAATCAGATATTAATGTATCTGAGCTTGCATTCGGTGCCTGGGCTATCGGAGGATGGTTATGGGGCGGAGCTGATTCAAAAGAGGCAATCAGAGCTATTGAAACAGCAATAGATAATGGTATGACAACTATAGATACCGCAGCAGTTTATGGATTCGGTTTAAGTGAGGAACTGGTCGGAAAGGCTACCAGGGGGAAAAGAGACAGGGTTCAGATACTCACCAAGTTCGGACTTACCTGGAGTGAAAAGAAAGGAGAGTTCTTCTTTGACTCCCAGGACAATGAAGGTAGAGATGTCAAAATCTATAAATATTCAGCTAAAGATAAAGTAATAAGCGATTGCGACCAAAGTCTCAGACGGCTCGGAACGGATTATATCGATCTCTATCAAATACATTGGGCTGATCCGACTACTCCGGTGTCAGAAACAATGGAAGCTCTCGATATCCTGGTAAAAAAAGGGAAGATAAGAGCAGGTGCCGTTTGTAACTATTCTATTGACCTTATGGCTGAAGCCCGGAAAACTTTCCGGTTTGTATCCAACCAGNTGCCATACAGCATGGTAAATCGTGGAATTGAGAAAGAGATTGTTCCTCATTGTATTGAGAATAAAACAGGGATAATTGCTTATAGTCCGCTTCAAAGAGGCCTTTTAACCGGCAAAATCAAACAAGGACACATATTTAATGAAGGAGATACCAGACCTAACACATTGTATTATAAAGAGCCAAATATTTCAAGGATTCTACTGCTTACCGATAATCTAAGGATTATAGCAAATGAACTAAACATTACTCTTTCTCAGCTAGTGCTTAACTGGACTATTCATCAACCAGGAATTGTTTGNGCATTAGCAGGAGCACGAAATGCTTCCCAGGTTATGGAAAACGTTAAAGCAGTCGATTTCCGCCTGACCAGGGAGGAGATCACCAGAATAGATAATCATCTTTCAGATCTTAACTTAGAAATAAATATATAAAAACTGTAATGAAGAATTTCCTGTCTGGTTTTCCAACCATCGACATTCTGCAAAAAGAGATGAAGGAGTTTTCTATTCCGGAATATCGGGAAGCAAATGGTCATATTCATACTCCCTATTCATTCAGTGCCTTTTCATCTCTTCATTCTGTATTTAAAATGGCAGTTGAAGAAAAAATAGCTGTTCTCGGGATAAACGATTTTTATGTAACGGATGGTTATAATGACTTTCATAGCGGATGCCTCGAAAACAAAATATTTCCGTTGTTCAATATTGAGTTTATAGGACTTCTGAAAGAAGAACAGAAAAAAGGAATCAGAATAAACGATCCTAATAATCCTGGCAGGATATATTTCAGCGGGAAAGGCCTTGATTATCCTTTTCAGACCGGATGGATTCAAAAAAGACAGCTCAAAAGGGTAAGAAAAGAGAGTCAGGTACAGATAAAAGCCATGATTGCCAAATTAAATCAGTTGCTCGAAAACGAAAAACCTTCTTTGAAGCTATCATATGAGGTAATCAGAAAAGAGTATGCCAGGGAGCTGGTTCGCGAGCGCCATATAGCAAAAGCTTTGAGGGAACTCTCTGTTAAAATATCTCCATCGGAAGAAGAACAGTTACATTTTCTTGAAAACCTTTATGGCGGCAAAAAGTCAAAAACCGACACCTCAAACCATGCAGCTCTCGAAAATGAAATAAGGTCGAATCTACTGAAAAGCGGTGGAGCAGCTTTTGTCGAAGAAGATGAAAATTCGTTTCTTGAACTAAGAAAAATAATCAAGATCATTATCAAAGCCGGAGGAATACCTTGCTATCCGGTACTTCTTGACGATACTTCAGGAAAATGCACAGAATTTGAAGCTGATCCTGAAAAACTTTATGGTTCCTTAAAACTTCTTGGTATAGAATGTATCGAACTTATCCCCGGCAGGAACGATTTTACGATCCTGAAAAACTTTGTTGAGTTTTTTCATAAAAAAGGATTTATTATAACATTCGGTACAGAGCATAACACACCTGAGATGATTCCCCTGACCATCACAACAAGGGGCTCTAAACCTGTTGATGAATCACTGAAAAAGATAGCATGGGAAGGTGNCTGTGTAATAGCCGCACATCAGTATCTGAGAGCCGATGGCAGACAGGGATATGTACTACCTGACGGAACTCACAGCGTAAAACAAATGAGAGAATTAATAAATCTNGGGAGATTAGTTATTGAATATTTCATTAATAAATATCAATATGAAGCCGGAAATAATTGAACTGATTGAGATTTCAAAATATTACGGAACGAATAAAGACTTCGTGATTGCCGGAGGAGGAAACACTTCTTTTAAAAACGATGAAACGATCTGGATCAAAGCAAGCGGACAATCCCTTGCCCTTCTGAACGAAGATGGACTGGTTGCTTTAAACAGACAGAAGCTTCAAACAATATCCACAAGTACTTATTCAGAGGATCCTGTTGTCAGGGAAGAACAGGTTAAAGAAGATATGTTCAGGAGTATTCTTGATCAAGGAAAAAACAAGAGACCATCAGTTGAAACATCACTTCATGAGATCATTCAATATAAATTTATCGTGCACCTCCATCCTACCCTGATCAACGGTATACTATGCAGCAGGAATTCCAGGAGTCTGACTCAGAAAATGTTTGGAGAGAGTGTTCTTTTTGTGCCTTATACGGATCCCGGATATACTCTTTTCAAGAAGCTTGAATCGGAGATACTATTATACCGGGAGAAGTTCTCACACGATCCGCAGATAATATTTCTTGAAAATCATGGCTCATTCGTCGGTGCTGANACAATAGAAGAGATCAAAAAAATATATGACGATATAATCCAAAAAATTAAAGAACAAATACCTCCCATTTCTGACATTACACCATTACCCTATAATCCAATACTTCATAAAGTTCTGCCGACGATCCGGATTCTTCTATCGGGAGAACAACCAGGTATAATAAGATTCCGTCATAACTCCCTGATTGCTAAGTTTTATCAGAGTCAACAGGAGTTTCATAAAATATCATTGCCTCTTACTCCGGATATTATTGTTTACTGTAAGACAAGATATCTGTATATTGAACAATCCTCAACTTCTGAGAAGATCCTCGATTCTTTACGGTACCAGTTACCACATTTTATAAGTGAATATGGTTACTTACCTAAGATATTAATTATTAAGGACATGGGGGTATTTGCCTTTTCTGAAAGTTACTCCGCTGCTGAAGAATGTCTCGATGTTTATGAAGATCTTATAAAAATATGCTACTACGCTTTGCTATGTGGAGGTATTAAATTCCTTATTCCTGAACAGGTGACTTTTATCGATCAGTGGGAAGTTGAGAACTACAGAAGAAAAGTCTCACACTCCTCAGATTCAGGCAACAAGCTGAAAAATAAAATTGCTATCGTAACCGGAGGTGCCCAGGGATTCGGAGCAGGAATAGCAGAATCATTATACCTGCTGAACCTGAATGTTGTAATAGCTGACCTTAATGATGAAACGGGGAACACTTTAATTAACAAATTATCATCTATTAAATCAAAGAATAAGGCGATCTTTATCAGTACAGATGTATCCGATCCAGCCTCAGTCAGAGACCTGATCATAGGTACAGTCAGGGAGTTTGGAGGACTCGACATTATTATCAGCAACGCAGGTATTTTAAAGGCAGGAGGACTTGAGGAGATGGACCCTGAGACATTTTCCAAAACCACAGAAGTTAACTACAACGGGTATTTTCATTGTGCAAAATACGCTTCAGAAGTTATGAAAACTCAGAATGTTGAAAAACCCGGCTATTTCACCGATATAATTCAGATCAATTCAAAATCGGGGCTCAGAGGAAGCAACCGCAATTTTGCCTATGCCGGAGCAAAATTCGGAGGTATCGGTCTCACTCAGTCTTTTGCAATGGAACTTGCACCATTCAGAATTAAGGTAAACTCAATTTGTCCGGGTAATTTTTATGAAGGTCCTTTATGGTCCGATCCGCACAACGGATTGTTTGTTCAGTATCTGAAAACGGGAAAAGTCCCCGGTGCAAAAAGTATTGAAGATATAAGAAAATTCTATGAGGATAAGGTACCTATGAAGAGAGGATGTAAACTGGAAGACGTTATGAAGGCACTTCTTTATATAATTGATCAGGAATATGAAACAGGACAAGCTGTTCCGGTAACCGGTGGACAGGTAATGCTGGGGTAATAGCACAGGGAACAGGGCTCAGAGTAATAAAAAATAAATGGAATNATATGAAGACAAAAGCCGTCAGGATATATGGTAAAAAGGATCTCCGGCTAGAGGAGTTTGAATTGCCTGAATTGAAGGAGGATGAGATCCTTGCTCATATCGTATCGGACAGTATATGCATGTCGTCATACAAGGCAGCCATGCAGGGGGCCGATCACAAAAGAGTTCCTGATGATATACATATTAATCCTACAATAATAGGCCATGAGTTTGCCGGTATAATCCTAGAAGTCGGAAAAAAATGGCAACACAAATTCAAAGCCGGTCAAAAGTTTTCAATTCAACCTGCAATGAATCAGATGGGAACACTTAATGCGCCAGGTTACTCTTACCGGTTCATAGGTGGTGACGCAACAAATGTTATAATCCCTTCCATTGTAATGGATGCAGATTGTCTTTTATCGTATGATGGGGATGCCTTTTTCCCTGCCTCGCTTTCAGAACCAATGTCGTGTATTATTGGCTCATTTCATGCGAGTTATCATATACCTCCCGGAACCTACGTGCATAATATGGGAATCCGAAAGGGGGGAATGATGGCAATTCTTGCCGGAGTCGGTCCTATGGGTCTGGGAGCTATTGATTATGCATTGCATCAGGACAGAAAACCAGGTTTACTGATTGTTACTGACATTGATGATACCCGTTTGTCAAGAGCATCTTGTATTTTCACACCTGAACATGCTGAAAAAGAAGGAGTTCGATTAATATATGTCAATACCGGTAAAATGAATGATCCTGTAAAGTATCTGCTTGATCTTACTGGTGATAAAGGATTTGATGATGTTTTTGTCTTTGCTCCTGTCAAATCGGTAATTGAACAGGGTGATGCAATACTTGGCTTTGACGGATGTCTTAATTTTTTTGCAGGTCCTACAAATCCCGAATTTAAAGCCGAATTTAATTTTTATAATGTCCATTATGCTTTCACACATTTAATAGGCACGTCGGGAGGAAATACTGAAGACATGAGGGAATCGTTAAATCTTATGAGTGAAGGAAAGATCAATCCAGCTATTATGATCACCCATGTCGGAGGACTCGACGCGGTGGTCGATACTACTCTGAATCTTCCTCAGATCCCTGGNGGTAAAAAGCTGATTTACACAAACATATCTATGNCTCTTGTGGCACTCAACAAGCTCGGTGAATTGGGAAAAAAGGATAAGCTTTATGCCGGACTTCACGAAATTGTTGCAGGAAATGATTATGTCTGGTCACGTGAAGCAGAAAAGTATCTGCTTGACAATGCTAATCCAATCTGATTTTATATTCTTTAGCGAATTCTTTTGAAATATAGTTTTCGTAACTCAGACACACATGAGTCGCAAAGTCAACGGCTGATGTAATTATTTTTGACCAATCCTTTTCTCCTATGTTTTCAAGTTGTTCCCTTTGGAGACTATTATTATAAATAGCAGTTAGCATTCCGGCATTAAAATTATCACCTGCACCAATGGTACTTACAGGGGTGATTTTATGCACAGGAAATTTTCCTGAAAATGTTTTTGTCCTTACGTAAACACCTTCAACATTCACAGTGTAAACCAGGCATTTACAATATTCTTTGGCTACTTCCCATGCCTCATCAATATTTTCTGCACCGAATATATTTTTGAAATCTTCATCAGACCCCCTGAGCAGGCTTGCCAGTTTCATATTTTCAATAATCAAAGGCTTGAGAATATCCAATTCAGACAGATGAGTCTTTCGGAAATTGGGATCGTATAATATCAATGCACCTTTAGCCCTGGCAGCCATGATGAATTTCCTGAACTTCTCCCTGATCTCAAACCAGATAGCATAGAATGAACCACATTGAACTATGTCATCTTTTTCAATTACAGGAAAATTAATATCAAGTCGTTTTTCAGGAAAGTCCTTATAGAAAGTGTAGTGTGCATCGTTTTTTTCATCAAGAAATGCCAGTGCGAGAGATGTATTTCCATCCACGAAACGATGTACAGACGATGTATCAACACCATTGTCTTTTAGGAAATTGTCAATTAAATCGCCTACATCATCCTGTCCGTATTCGCTTATAAATGAGACTGGCAGATCCATACGACCCATTGATACAACACTATTGAGAACTGACCCTCCCGCCTTTGCAGCCTGGGGCTGACCATCTTTAAATATTATGTCAAGTACTGTTTCACCTATGCCGTATATTCTTCTCATATGAAACCGGAATTGAGTGGAGTTATGTGGTGAATTTACAAATTTTAACTCTATCAGCTCTACGCTAACCAAATTAATTGAAATTCATTTTTGTCACAATGGCCCAAATGCGCAAAGAATGCACTAACTTATTTTTATATTTGCTTTGAATATAAAAAATGGAAATCATGAAGGCTATGATGCTTACCGGAATCAGGCAGATGGAAATGAAGGAGATTCCGGAACCTGTACTGGCAAAATNCAATGATGTCAAAATCAAAATGTCAGTTATGGGAATCTGTGGTTCGGATATACATTATTATACACAGGGTCAGATAGGTTCTCAAAAAGTACAGTACCCTTTTACAGTAGGACATGAAGGAGCAGGAGTTGTTGTTGAAGCAGGAAGATCCGTAAAACGAGTCAGGCCAGGTGATCAGATTGCCATTGAACCAGCAATGCCTTGCTGGGTATGTGATCAATGTCTTGCCGGAAGACATCACACCTGCCGTAAACTACGGTTTCTTGGATGTCCGGGTCAGGCTGAAGGATGTCTGATGGAATACATTGTGATGCCTGAAGAAAGCTGCTTCCCNCTCAAGGGGAAGCTAACTCCTGATAATGGTTCAATTTCCGAACCACTTGCTATCGGAGTCTATGCNGTGAAAAAATCCGGTGGCATTAAAGGTCTTAATATAGGCATTTTCGGCTATGGACCAATAGGGATGAGCGTAATGCTGGTTGCAAAAACTCAAAGCGTTGGAAAAATATATGTAACAGATATTATTGATGAGAGACTTGCTATTTCAAGGAAAGAAGGTGCATTCTGTATGGGAAATCCAATAAGAGAAAATATTGTTGAAAAAATCATGCAGAAAGAACCATTAGGACTCGACCTGGCTTTTGAATGCTGCGGAAAGCAGGAAGCATTTGATCAGGCAATCGATCTCCTTAAACCTGGAGGGAAACTGATTGTAGTTGGTATCCCTGAATTCGAAAGATGGTCTATGAACGTTGAAAATACACGACGCCGGGAGATATCCCTCCAGTTTATAAGACGACAGGTTGATTGTGTTGAAGAGGCTCTGGAAATGATGAACAACAGGTCAATTATTATTGATAATATGGTTACACATCGCTTTCCATTCTCCAGAACGAAAGAAGCTTTTGACCTTGTAGCAGGTTACCAGGATGGTGTAATGAAGGCAATGATCGATTTTTAAGAAACAGATCTGAAATGAAAAATCTATTTCAGCTATTAAGAATATAATTATAAATAAAAGACTCGTAATGTTATTTTAGATAATTTCGAATAAATGCTTCTCTTGGTTTATATACACTTTCTTCCCATATTTTAGCCAGAGCCCCTTCCGGCTGATGATGGGGTCTGTAAGGAACAGTATAAATTATTTTTTGNCCTGTTGCCTGGTTGATAGCAGTATAAACTGAGGTCGAAGGGCAAGTCATATCAATTAATCCAATTTCGGTATAGATAATTGCTTTTGAACCCTTCAGTATATTTGCAGCATCAAAATATGGAAGAGCTTTCAACATTTCTTCCTTTGAAGCATTCGTCTCAAAAGGTTGTGGCCATCCGCCCATACGTCCTGACAAAGGTGCAAGCCAGTCGCACATTGCCGGAACTATAGCCACTACAGCACTAACCCTGTGATCCAACCCGGCTGCAACCAATGCCTGCCCTCCACCCTGACTCTCTCCGATAACCAAAATTCGTTTCCCATCCCACTCAGGTTGTTTTGTTAAAAAATCAATAGCTCGTAACAGACGTAAATACATGCCTCTGAAATAGAAATCATCCCTACTTGTTAATCCTTGCAGCCAATAGGATTTAAGTTCACCGTTTTCAAGATCGGTATAATAGCTATCCGGCTGATCGTTTAACATTCCGTGTGCATTCAAATCAAAACAGAGAGTACCCATTTTTGCATAATATGCTGCATTCTTTGGCTCCGACCGGCACCACGAACCTTTAACACCTGCGGCATGAACAAGCAGTACAATAGGAAGAGATTTCGGAGATGCATTTTCAGGTTTTGCTAAATATCCTCGCACGGGTTTAGGTCCAAGACAGTTGACTTCCACGTCTTCACAGCTATAGCCTTTATCAGATTCAGTTCCAAGGACAACAGCCTTTTTTATATCCCAGGGCAAGGCATTTAAGCTATTCTTCAGGCTAGTCCAATAACGTTCAAAATCTCTCGGGCATTTTGCGCCTGGTTTAAGTTTTAAAGGATCGACTAACATACCTAAACTTGCACTTTTACCCTTCATCCGGGCTTGAACAATAATCGAACATGGATCAACAAACGAACCTTCATAAATCAGAAGACTGTCCTGTCCGGATATAATGTTCTTTTGAACTAACAACTGATTATTATTTTTAAAAACACTTATGTGAAGTGTATCAGCATAGTTTTCTGTGNAAGCTTTAACAGTAATTTTCTGACCTTTCCTGTAAATGCCTGATTGATTTGTTTGTTTCAGGGTAATGCTCTGACTTCTGCAAATGATTGAAAAGGAAGTTAGAATTATCGCAATTATTAAGGTATAAAGGGATCTTTTCATCTTTTAAAGGTTTTATTGGATTTCACAATCAACCACCTCCCCCCTTCGGGGTACTCCTCCTTCAAAAGGAGGAGAGAGTTAGTATGTACTTAAATTCTTTCTATTTACCACCAAAACGTTTCATAGCTTCTGTAAGGATTGCCTCAGTTGCTGTTGCTCCTGAGCGGGTTGCACCTGCGGCTTTCATCTTTAAAAGATCATCAAGCGTCCTGACACCACCTGCACATTTAACCATAACCCCGGGTCCGGAATACTTCCTCATCAGTTCCACATCTGCCAGCGTGGCTCCCTTATAATTAAAATCTCCATTTGGTTGTTTTACGAAACCATAGCCAGTAGATGTTTTTACAAAATCAGCACCCACGCGTGTGCATATTTGACAAAGACGGATCTTATCCTCAGTTTTAGTAACATAGTCCGTTTCAAAAATTACCTTAACAACGGCGTTATTCCTATGGCAGATATCTGTTATGGCTTTTATTTCATTCTCCACATAATCCCAGTCTCCTCCCAGTGTTTTACCAATATTAATTACCATATCGATTTCAGAAGCACCCTCCAGACATGCTTGTTGGGCCTCAAACACTTTAACTGAAGTGGAACTGTTACCGTGAGGGAATCCTATAACGCAGCCGACTTTTACTGAACTACCCGAAAGATGTTCAACCGCGGCTTTTACTGCATATGGTTTAACGCAAACCGAAGCAACATTGAATTTCATTGCCACCATACATTGTTTTAACAGATCTTCATCCGTGTGGGTGGGCTGAAGGATCGAATGATCGATCATTTTTGCGAGGTCTTTAACTACTGTCATTTTTTTTATGGTAATCATACAATATTATGAAAATAAACTAATGGATTTTAGGAAATCGATAAAAATGCTGACATGAAGTACTATGGATCTAACATCGAAGCTGCAACAACAGTGAATATCCATAAAAATTTAAATATACAGAATCATCTGAAATTGGGTTACTGAAATAACTTTTTTAAAAAGAAAATTCTACCTTGGATTTTTATTGATCAGATATAATTCACATTCGAGTATTACTTATCTTATGGACAAAAAGAAATTATCAGGATCCGTTTTGATCCTCTCCTTTTCAATAGTTTTGATTCATTTATATTCCTGCAGTAAAGCAATTGATCCCGGGCCAGAATTAAGTATTCAGGATGTTTCCCAGACTAGAAACACTACCGGATTAATCATGAGATTTCATATAACTCTGAATAAACCGGCAACACATTCTGCAACTGTTGACTATGCAACAGAAGATGGAACTGCAATTTCTCAGCAGGACTTTTTGCCTGCGACAGGAACACTGTCAATTATTAAAGATCAGACAGAGGCAACAATTGATATCCTGCTTAAAGGTGATCCTCTTAATGTACGTCAACCAAATCTGAATTTTACAGTTACTCTAAGCAATCCCAAAAACTGTACTATAAAAACTGCTTCGGCAAAAGGTACAATACTTACCGAAGATGGCACATATTTGTTGACCGATAACGTCGGATATACCACTCCATTAACATATCCTGGATATTCGCTTGTCTGGAGCGATGAGTTTTCGGAAAGCAGTCTGGATTTAGATGTCTGGAACCAGGAAGTTGGAAATGGCAGTGGTGGTTGGGGAAATAATGAATTGGAATTTTATACAAGCAGCCCGGGAAATACATTTATTTCTAATGGAAATTTAATAATTGAAGCACGTAAAGAAACTACAGACCGGTTTAATTATACATCAGGAAGAATGACTACTCAGCTGAAGAAGTTCTTCAAATTCGGCCGGATTGATATCAGAGCAAAACTACCTATTGGAAAAGGGATATGGCCAGCATTATGGATGCTTGGATCTAACATAACGGCAGCAGGATGGCCGGCGTGCGGCGAAATAGACATTATGGAGCTGATCGGTACCTATCCTTCAACAGTCTATGGTACCCTGCACTGGAGCGCCAGTGGTTCACATGCTTCCAAAGGAGCTAATTATTTACTGACAACAGGCGATTATTCAAAACAGTTCCATGTTTTTAGCATTGTGTGGCAACAAAATGATATTATATGGTATGTTGATGACCAGAAATATTTAGAGGTATCAGCCACTGACGTGGGTGCTGCCAATTATCCTTTCAACTTAAACCAGTTTTTCATATTTAATGTAGCTGTGGGCGGTAGCTGGCCTGGGTCACCTGATAATACAACCNCTTTTCCTCAGAGAATGTTTGTTGATTANGTTCGTGTATTTCAATAACCCACTATGCACCATGCAACATGCAACNGNTGACAAGACAACAATAGAAAAAGTTATTTGAACATTTAGTAAATTTTTTATGAGCAGAATAATTGTAATCGGGAGTTCAAATACCGATATGGTGATAAAAACTGAAAAACTACCGGTCCCCGGAGAAACCATACTTGGGGGAACTTTTCTTATGAACCCCGGAGGTAAAGGAGCCAATCAGGCTGTCGCAGCGGCACGGCTTGGCGGCAAAGTCACTTTCATTACCAAAAGAGGCAATGATCTATTTGGTAATCAGGCCGTTGGATTGTTAATGAGAGAAGGTATACATACACAGTATATTGTTAAGGANATGGAATTACCATCGGGTGTGGCATTGATAACTGTTGATTCAGCCGGAGAAAATAGCATAGTTGTTGCACCCGGATCAAATGGGAACCTGTTACAGGAAGATATTCCTCCGGTGATTTTCGACGCCGGTAAATACGAAATCCTGCTTCTTCAATTGGAGATACCAATGGATACTGTTGAATATTGTGCAATTTCAGCATATGATCGTGGAATAAAAGTGATCCTTAATCCTGCACCTGCCCGACAGCTATCGGATAACCTGCTCGCGCACACATGGCTCATAACTCCAAATGAAACAGAAGCAGAGACGATTACCGGAGTGTCAATCACCGATATCGCGTCAGCTGAAAGAGCTGCAGGATTACTACAGGAAAGGGGAGTGAAAAATGTGATAATAACACTGGGCGATTCAGGTGCCTTTGTTAAGTCAGAGAATTATACCGGATTGATTCCTGGAGTTAAGGTTATTCCGGTTGATACTACTGCTGCAGGCGATGTATTCAACGGAGCGCTGGCAGTTGCCATCTCAGAGGGCAAGAATATTGTGGATGCAGTTAATTTTGCAAATAAAGCAGCATCAATTTCTGTGACACGTATGGGAGCCCAGGCTTCGGCACCTTATAGAAATGAAATCTCCATAGATAGGCCCCCATCCCCCCTAAAGGGGGGTTAATTAAAAGGCTGGATTTAGACCCCCTTTAGGGGGCAGAGGGCAAAAAACATGGAACTCTTTGAAAACATATAATTTATAGAACTCAACTAATAAAACACTTATGAAAAATTTCGTGTCCGTTATAATGGTATTCCTTCTTATATTTTATGGTTGTTCAAATCAACAGAGGGTAAAGAGTGATAAAGTCGTCAAGATCATCTTCGATACCGATCTGGGTCCTGATTATGATGATGTGGGCGCGCTTGCCTTTCTTCATGCTATGGCCGATAGCGGGAGAGTTGATATACTGGCAACTGTTACTTCAAATAAACACAACCTGGTTGCTCCTTCTATAGATGTCATAAATACTTATTTTGGAAGAGGTGAATTGCCAATTGGAGCACCAAAAACCAGTGGTGTTAATCTTGGATCCGCTCAGCACTGGGCAGATTCAATAGTTGAAAAGTANCCTCATTCAATTAAATCCACCTCAGATGTTGCTGATGCTGTTGAGATTTACAGAAAGACAATCAGTAATCAATCCGATAAAAGTGTGACAATTGTAACAGTCGGATTTTTAACCAACCTGAATAATCTTCTTAAGTCAGGACCCGATAATATCTCTCCTCTGACAGGAAAAGAACTGGTAGAAAAGAAGGTCAAAAGGTTAGTTTCAATGGCGGGAAAATTTCCCGAAGGAAAGGAATTTAATATCTATATGGATTCTACCGCCTCAAAATATGTCTATGAAAACTGGCCCGGTGAGATCATCTTTACAGGGTTCGAGATTGGCTGGGAAATACGTACAGGATTGAAACTAATTAATTCCGATATAAAAAACAGCCCTGTAAAAGATGTATTCAGAATAAGCATTCCTCTTACAGAAGAGGACAAATATGGGAGAATGAGTTGGGATGAGACTGCAGTATTGATTGGCGTATATGGAACTGATGGTTTCTTTGACACTGTCAGAGGGAAAATAATCGTTAATCCTGACGGAAGTAACACATGGGAGAATAATCCGGATGGAAAACAATTATATGTTAAACAGAAGATGCCTGTACCTCAGATCAGTACTTTTATCGAAGACAGGATGATGCATGTACCCTTCGTGAAAAGTCCTCTAAAATCAGGAAAGTAACTTTATAAGTAAGAACAACGAACAATCGAACAGCGAAGTAAGAACTTCTTAATTCACCATTCGTTTGTTCAAATGTTCCTACTTTCTTATCCTGTAAGTTTAGTGTAATTAATATAAAATAGATCTGTTTATGAAAAGATTTTTTTTTGTTTCTGCCTTTATTGCCGGATTAATTGTAATTGTTTCCTGTAAAAACTCCCCGGAAGGATTCAGAACTATTAAGCCTGCAGTACTTAAGGACAAAATTGCCGGCGGGTGGGCCGGAAAGATGATCGGAGTAACTTATGGTGCTTCAACCGAATTCAGAGCCCAGGGTAAGATCTTTGCTGATTCAATAAAGTGGAAGCCCTCCGATATTAAGGGAAGTATGTGGCAGGACGATATCTATGTTCAACTTACATTTTTAATGTCAATGGATAAATACGGTATAGATGCACCTGCTAAGAAATTCCAGGAGATGTTCGCAAAAGCCGGATATCCCTTATGGCATGCAAATATGCAGGCCAGGAAGAACTACTATGACAGTATTTTTGTTCCTGCGTCCGGAAGCCCTGAATATAACCTCCATGCTGATGATATTGATTTTCAGATTGAAGCAGATTATATAGGATTCATATGTCCCGGTATGCCTCAGACCGCTTCTTCTATTGCTGAAAAGATCGGACATATTATGAACTACGGTGATGGTGTATACGGTGGTATTTTTGTCGGGGCTCTCTATTCCGAGGCGTTTTTTGAATCAGATATTTTAAAAATAATTGAAAAAGCACTTGGTTCAATACCTGCTGAAAGCGACTATTCAAAGATCATCATGGATGTAATTAAACTTCATCAGCAATATCCAGCTGACTGGAAGGCAGCATGGAAAGAGCTTGAAGCTAAATGGGGAGATGTCGATATCTGTGGTGCCGGTTCAACATTTAATATTGATGCCAAACTGAATGGAGCATATATTGTGATAGGTCTGTTGTATGGAGAAGGCGATCTGCTTAAGACGCTTGAGATAACAACCCGTTGTGGCCAGGATTCCGACTGCAATCCTTCAAATGCCATGGCTGTTCTGGGTGTAATAAAAGGATTCAGCGGATTGCCTTCAGATATGCAGAATGGAGTAAAAGCTATGAGTGATTCAATCTTCATTAACACAACATATTCTTTTAATTCTGCGGTTTCCAGTACTGAAAAATATGCACGTAATCAGATCCTCGGAAACGGAGGAAAAATAGATGATAAAAGTATAATGATTAAAACACAGTTATCCGCAGTCCCCGTTAACGAAGTATCCTTTCCGAATGATGTATTTGATAAGAATATATCGGTATTTGATAGCAACGGATGGACATTTAAGGGTGCATGGAAACTATTCGAAACGACATCGGAAAGAGATACGAAAGTTACTAAACAATCAATGTATGCTGAAAAGGCAGGCGACGAACTTGATATTGATTTTAGCGGAACAGGTATTTCAATTGAAGGTAACTGGTATAAAGATGGAGGGAAGGCCGATATTTATGTTGATGGCATTCTTCATCGAAGCATTGATACTTACTATAATTATGCAAATCAGCAACATACAGTAAGCATCTGGCATGTACTGAACCTGCCTTCAGGGAATCATAAAATCAGACTTGCAGTAAAAGGTGAAAAACGACCTGAATCTGCCGGAACAAGGATCTACATTACCTCAGCAACAATTTTCAAAACAGCTCCAAAGAAAAATGAAACGTATAACTATTCTTTCGAAAAATGAAACTCCGGGAATTGACGAAATTATTTTATCCGTCCGTTTATCATGGTAAATGAATGGGCAGGGAATGAATAGGTTATTTTATTCCCCCTGGCGCTTATATCAGGCTTTTCCACTGTTTTCACGTTCTCTTTATCGAAATTGTTAATAGACTTCACGTCCGGACCATTAACCTCGAATACCTTGAATGTTCCCGTAAATTCTCCCGTCTGTGACAGAATATCGGTTGTAATCGCTTTGTCTTTATTCCTGTTCACCACACATAAAACCACTTCCCCATTGTTGTAGGCGGCTGATACATCAAGATAAGGCACATTGGTTTGTCGGGTTTTGCTTTCGCCAAGTCCGATGAAGAATTCTTCAGTATTGTAGGTCTCACAATCGACAAATACATCGAGTGAGGTACCTTTCATATTGTTTGCAAATAAGGACAAAGGATAATATATGGTTTGCTTAAATATCCCTTCCTTTTCTGCCCAGATAGGGGCGATCACATTGACCAGTTGGGCCATGTTGGCCATTTTTACTATATCAGCGTTACGCACAAATACGTTCAGGAAACCGGCAATGACCAGGGCATCCTCCAGGTTATAGGGTTCTTCAAGGGCTCTGGTTCCTTTCATGGATTCATCAGAACGGGCCCGGTACCATACATTGTACTCATCCCAGGCGATATAAATGGGATTACGTGTTCCCCGGTTTGCTTTTGACATTTCCTCATTAATCATTCCCCTTACCAATTTTGTACGTTGTTCACAAACAAGTGGTGTGGATAGGAAGTTGTAGTAGTTATTATCGGGATTACCAACATAAATATGGAGGGCAATATAGTCTACAACATCACGCAGTTCATGGAGAATGGTAGCATTCCATTCATCAGGATCGGCGTTGGGACGGTAATTGGATGATCCGGCCGCAACCAGCTTAATATCAGGTGAAGTAAGTTTCATAAGCTTGGCTGCCTCACGTGCCTTCTTGCTATAATCCTCCGCGCTGAGGTGCCCCATTTGCCAGAAACCATCCATTTCATTCCCCAGGCTCCAATATTTGATATCATAGGGATTCTGGAATCCATGCTTTTTACGTAGTTCGGCATAATAGGGCCCCTCCTTAACATTGCAGTATTCAACCCAGTGCTGCGCTTCTTCGATTGTTCCTGTGCCCATATTCACCGATAGATAGGGTTCAGTACCCACTTTCCGGCAGAACTGAATAAATTCATTAGTACCAAAGGTATTGGGTTCGAGTCTTGCCCATGCAAGTTCCATCCTGGGAATTCGTTCATTCCTGGGACCTACGCCATCCAGCCAATGATAGTTAGAAACAAAATTACCACCCGGGTACCTGATGTGAGATACCTTCAATCCCTTGACAGCCTCGAGCACATCTTTCCTGAATCCTTGTTCATCAGAAAGTGGGGAACCTGGCTCATAAATACCATCGTAGACACACCGCCCCAGATGTTCGACAAAATTTCCGTAGAGGTTATTATCGACCTGACCAACTGTTCGATCAATATCGATTTTGATCCTGGCATTTTGTGAATATAAGGAAACTGTCAGGAAGGTCGTCAATAAGATCAATACCATTCTGATTTTATATAAATTATTGCTCATTTTTGTATTATTTAATTATTGATTAATATTTTTCTCAATTAATTATTAACTATGGTTGGCCATCCATCCTCAGTCCATGTCAGCTTGTCAATTAATAGCTTTGGTTTCCCCTGATCTCTTGCATCATAACCGTGGTAGATGATATAATCCTGACCATCAAATGTATATGCAGCATTGTGACCTACACCCGGCCAGTCCTTATTTCCGGTCAATACCGGTGTTCCTCCGCCATAGATCATTTTAAAACCGTTTTTGTCGATATAGGGACCTATTATATTCTCTGATCTTCCAACAACAACCTTGTAGTTGCTTTCCAATCCCCTGCAACAGAAATCAAAAGAGACGAAGAGGTAATAAAACCTGTCTTTTCTAAACAGGAATGGAGCTTCAATGGAGCCTTCACCCGCATTTTTTTCGTCAGTATAATAATCGCGTGGCCGTGCAGCAACAGTATGCCATTCCTGTGGCTCTGCCGGCGCAGTCATTTCAGGGTTCAGTTTCACCAGCTTGATACCTTCCCAGAATGAACCGAACACCAGCCAGGGTGTACCTGAATCCTCAAGTATAAGATTAGGATCGATGGCATTCCACATGTCTCTTCCCGGTACTGATTGGACAACTTTGCCATGGTCAATCCACTGGTACAACAGATCGTTTGGATTGAGCGTTTTATTGGTGGCAACTCCAATGCAGGAAGTATTCTTACCAAATGCAGAGACGGAATAATACAGGTAGTATTGCCCATTATGGAATGAGATGTCAGGAGCCCAGGTGTGTCCGGAATAAGCTGGAATTGCTTCGACAGCCCAGGTTGGCGCCTTTTCGAAAACCTGTTTCTCTTTTTTCCATTTTACCATATCTTTTGATGACCACATGGTTATGCCCATTCCGGTGCAAAAGAGGTAAAAGGTATCTCCCTGCTTGATCATCACAGGATCGTGCACCTGAATTCTTTCAACTTGTGCGTATGACGGAAAAGGTAAGATCATCAGAAGGAACAAAGCAAATTCTCTGATTTTATCTATTCTACGCACTTTCGACATTTGTCTATTAGAAATCATTTCTAGAATTTTTTATATGGTACTTATTAAAAAATGTTTAAACTATATTCTTGGTCGGGATCAATTCACTTTTTTCCCCCATCCTGATATTCCTTCCCGGGTCATGCCTGAATATGCAAGAGTCCTTTGTTTAAGCTCCCAATCCCACTCGTTGAATACCTTGCAATAATATGTTTTTGCTCCACTATTAAAGTTAAGAGTGAGGATTCCATCCTGGAACTGCCAGTCTGAATTAGCAACACCACTGATCATGCCATTTGCTGCAAGATTAATGGTGATGGATTCATTGAAGGAGGTTGTATTGACCAGGTCAATATGTTCCCATTTCCCAACAAGACTTGTTGATGTGATAGTTGTTTGTGGCACATTTACATATCTTTCCGGCGAAATGGTAGGCCATCCGGTAGAGGACCAAACCATTCGATGGATATGCAGGTCCATGAAGTATTTATTAGATCCCAGCCTGGCTTGGCTCACATAGTAATAATTGGTGCTATCCCAAAGGAGTCCGCAATGTCCGAAGCCCTGCCATCCGGCGTGGTTTTTGAATTTATATCGTGCTGTGATCATGGGAACGTTATCACCATAGGCAGCCATATCATTCCCCTTGATATCGTAATAAGGACCTTCGGGTTTATCCGATCGTCCAACCCTCACATTGTAGTTATCCTCCAACCAGTCGTACGAAACGAACAGGTAATACCGGTCAAGCTCAGGATTATACAGGATTTCGCTGCCCTCAATAGCATCCATGTAGTTGAGTCTGAAAGCCACCAGCTTCCCCTTATCTCCATCGTGCAGGATTTTACCGGTCAAAGGATCGAGCTCCACGATAAATATCCCTGCGGAGTATGAGCCGTAGGTCATCCACTGCTTTCCATTTACATGGTCAATAATGACTGAAGGATCGATTGCATTGTAGTTATCTGCAGCAACGCAAGAGATGACTATACCCTGATCAGTCCATGGTCCTTCAGGTGAGCTGCTTGTTGCAAGTGCAATGCATGCGAGCTTCAATCCATTGTTGCCTGGGACCGAGTAGTACAAACGGTAAGTATTGCTAACCTTGATGATAAATGGAGCCCAGATGGAGAGTTGCTGGTATCCTGGCTGGTTTGCTTGCATGAAAGCAAGGGGGATGGGGGGTATACCGTTGAACACCCAACCCAGGAAAGTCCAATGAACCAGATCTTTTGACTTGCGGTACATTATACCGCACCTGCCATTAGGACCATAGGCTAC
>JGIcombinedJ21911_10000055_pt1 | contig 25008 bp, 30 predicted proteins | sample BarGraNGADG00211_FD_21911 | JGI IMG/M metagenome (IMG submission 21911)
CCACCTTCGCCGGCCTTCTTCTCCGTTTCCTCGAACTGCGCTAACGCCTTTTCGGTCAGCGTCAGAATGTTCGACATCCGGTCTTCGAGTTCGATGCGACCAGATAAGGTTCCGATGTCAAGAGTCTCGGCCATGGGTTACCGCCTTCTTTTCTTCGCCTGCGACGCGGCCGTCATCATCTGCGCGATCAGCTTCATCTCTTGCCAGGACTTTCCCGTTGGCGCTTCCGGGGCTGCAGTACCACCAAACTTCAACATGAAATCTGCCACCTTGAACCGTTGATCCGAATGGAAACACGCCAAGAGCACGTTGCTAATTCCAGCGATGATCGACGCGGCCTGCCAGTCTCCCCGCTTGTCTCCAAACGGTTCCAACCGTTCATATTCCATCCACTCCGTCAGCTGCAGCCACGAAATTGACCGCAGCATCGCATCGACGTTTACGTGGCCAGTGGCGAGGGCGAGCCGGTGGGCGAAACGCCAGACAGCGTTTCGCTCAAGTCGTTTTTTACCAAGGCTCCCTTACCGGTCTTCACACGCAATCCGTTCAACACCAGGCACGCATGGGACAGCCGCCCGTTCTCCAGCGAGTCGTGCTTGGATAGGGCCAAGACCGCAGCCTCACGCTGGCCCTCGGAGACACGCGAACCGTCTGGGTTGACGATGCTTTTGACAACAAGACGCAATCCCGCAAAATGCTTCTTCACGGGATCGTCGTTCTCATCGAACCATTCAAGGATGTCAGCTGAGGAGACCGATCCGATCTTGACGATCCCACGTGGCGTCTCGACTTCGTCAAACCGCGTGTCCGGCGCTTCCATGTACTGGTCGAATGACAACTGCTTTGTTTCTGCGCTCATGATGTTTGCCCTTTCTGAAAGTGACTACCAGAGCCGAACACCGATTCGGCCCACCACATTGAAGTGACACTGCGATTGACCGCGTACGTCGAGGCCGCCATCGAACGGCTCCTGCAACGGCGTGATCTCCAAATACCAGCCCGAGTTAATCCACTGATTCCGCACGACGACAACTGCATCATACGCGAGCCGCGCGAGCCGCTCGGCGGTCGGATAGTCCGCGGCACGTGCCGTGAACTGCGCGCCGGGCCGCACGATGGCCGGGCGGATGGTCGCGTTATGCGTGCGGTCCGCTCCCGAACCTCCCGTTGCTACAATCATCAACGTGCCAGCCAGAAGTATGGGCGGTGCGGCCTTCGTGGATGTGAAGATGTTCGCGCCAAAGGTGCCCACTCCATCGGCTTCGAGTACCGTAATGAGATCGTCTAGCCAGCTCATAATTTCTTCCAACGCGTGAACTCGATACGCTTGGCAACTCGCACACCCATGTACTTCCGGCTCTCTAGGATCGTGGACTCAATGAACTTCGGGCCGGTGCCCGGCGTGTTCCACTCCACCTCGGTCGGCGGCAGCCATGAAGGTGGCGAGTGCTCCGAAAGATGCTCATGGACGGCAATCGCATAAGGTGCCGCCGGTCCGCCGCACGCGATGAGGGTATAGACTCGGTTGCCCTCCCACTGCGGTTTGACGGTATGAATTGAGGCGCGCAAGTGTCCGCCAATCGGAGGAGGACCCGCAGGACAACGTCTCTGGCATTCTTTCGTCTCGATTTCCGTCTCTTGAAAGAGCGCAGACTCAACCTCAATCGGCAGTGACTTCTTCAGCCGGTCGAGTTTGTCCCGCATCTCCTTCACCATCCGCCACTGTATCCCGCGGAAGTTCGCCATAACACTTATCCAATTCCTCGGCAAACGCGAGGCCGATGTTCTCCCACCGGAATTGATCTTGCCGCACCAGTTCCAACCCTCGCTGACGATAGCGAGACCAAAACTGCCCGTGGTGCGACGTATAGAACGCATCCAACGCTACCATGACTGCCGTCTTGTCAGCGATGCCACCAATGGAATTGATCCGACCCGGCGTGGCAATGGTCGTGGGGCACGGCACCTTGATGACCGCGTTGCCCGGCCATTCGCCTAGCGCCGACCAGTCGGGCACGATCTGCGGAATACCGCAAGCCATCCCCTCCATCGTGCATAGTCCCCATCCTTCGCCTTGTGTTGTCGTCAGTTGCACGTCGAATGTCTGGTAGGTCAGCGCCAGATCCTTTTCATCCAACCCCTTCCAGACTTCCGGCTCTGAGAAGATCAATCGACCGCGAAGATCGTGGTAACACGCGAGCTGCTCGCAATCATATCCATGATCACCAGTTGGCGCCACGTGCAGGAACAGAAAGACGTCACTCAACCCACGCGTCTTCACCCATTCGCCTACGTACGCAATCGCCAGATCCAAGCGCTTCCTCGGTTGATTGCGATTGACGTTGCCAATGATGAACGCATCGTCGGGCACACCGGGCAGCCCAACAACGCGACGCGCGGCAACACGATTGGCCGGCTTGTAAGTGTCTAGGTCAACACCAAGACCGACGACACCGCTTGGAATCGTCATCCCGCCCTGCAACGCCTCCTGCTGCGCGAACGTCGTCCAGAAGATCGCCCGCGTCAACCCGTTCAATGCCCATCCGCGGCAGTTCTTTCCATCGACCGCAATCGTCCCTACAATCTTCCCCTTGTAGCATTCCTTCAGCGCACTCACATACGCCGGGATGTTCCACGGGTCGTTCTGAATAACAATCATCTCGGGCTTCACTTTGGCAACCATCTCAGGGAGCCGTCCGACCCCAAAGAAGTCACCACCCAGATGCGCGGGATAGACTAGATAGGGATGATCGTGCGGGTCCCCTCGATAGTTCAATCCGAGAACCGTCACATCCCACATCTGCCGAAGCACGTCCAGCGTACGATGTGTGCACCGCGCGAAACCGGTATCGCATCCTGCGTCGCCCACCCATAGAAGCTTTCTCACAGAATCCTCTCCCAGAAACCACGAATGATCGTAGCCCAGTTGAACCGCTCAAGGATGATAGCGCGTTCCGATTCGGATATCGGCTTGGGGCTATAGCGCAGCACCTCCGCCAGCACGTCCACCAACGCGTCCCCACTACGCTCCTGAACGAACGTCGCGTAGTTATCGTACCACTGCGTCATGTCGGGACGGTCAAACACAATGGGTCGCGCACCGCATGCGAGTCCCTCGATGACGGGCATCTCGAATCCTTCGACGTGGCGCAGGCCACTGACCCATTTCGTTTGGCAGTAGACGTGAGCTAATTGCGTGTCTGTCAGGCCGTTGAGGGAACGCCAATTCCTCGGTTTACGTACCATGCCCTGAACGTTGTCCGGACCGAGGTGTACCATTGATAGGCCCGCTCGATCACTCGCCAACGCCATCTCTTCAATAGCCTCGCCACACGGGTCAGACACATAGCCCGACGTCAACACCCCGATGTCACGGGGTGTCTTCACGTACGTATTGACGAACGCCGGATCAATCCCAAGCGGTGCATAGTAGAACGGTGACGCACAGTACTTCGCCAGGTCAAGGTAACTCCAAACCAACTCGGCCCGCGTCCATAACGGTGCATATGCAGCCGATGGGATACGCTGGTTCGTCCCATCCGGTTCAGATGCGGCACCAAGGCAGTACTGGATCAATGCACACCTCGGCGCTTTGATCTCGTCAATGGCATTCGGTCCGATAACATGCACCACCTGCAGATCCGCTTGCGCCGGGTCTTGGACAAACTCCAACTCACGTGGCGCCCACACTCGCAGCGCCCGCGCCACGCGATACATCGCCTGACTCAAGTTCGCCGGAATTGGTGCTACACAGACACGCACGGTCCCTCCGTCACGAGTGCGCCCAAACCACCCCACTCGCCGTGAATGGTAAACTCGCGCTTGTCACCCTTCAACGCACGCCAGAACGTATAGACGCCCACGTTGAGCGACTTGATGAGCGGCGATTCGTTGATGTCATGGAACAACACCACGCCGCCTGGCCGCACAAGCGGTGTATACAACTCATAGTCGCGCGACACGCCCGCAAGGGAATGGTCACCGTCGATGAATAGCAGGTCAAGCAACTCACCTTTGAGCAACTCGGTAACCATGAAGGCCGTCTCAATCCTATGCGAGTTTGCGATCAACCCGCGAAAATGCGGATATGCAGCGAACAGTTTGTCGTTACGCGTCTCGCCGTAATCCTTCGACAGCTCTTGCGTGCCGTAGGGACCGGCCGTCAGGTCTACCGAAATGACGAGGTCCGACGCAAGCTCGCACCACAGGACCGACGTCCCACCGTAGTCCGTGCCGATCTCCAGCACGCGGTGCAATGGGCCGCGCGACAATAGCCACTCCGCACACGGCAGAATTTCGTCGCCGAACTGCGCCATGGGAAACCCGACATCCACTACGCGTTGCATCGCTCTAACAACTGGCACACGTTCTCCACGTATCGACCGTCATGGGCCGTTCTTCTGGAATGTAAAACTCTCGCATGCCGGCACCGGGTTGAATCTGATTATACGCCTTGACCAGCACCTCACGCATCTCGCGTGACTGCAGCAGGAACTTGTGATGCTCAATTGCAACAGGGGCAACTCGCCCCATCCCGAACGGACTCTGGGGATGAATGGAACGAATGCCGCCTGCCTTCGCGCGCACGCTCAACCGAGTCTGGTGGTCGGGCCAGAACGGAGCGTTAACCAAGCGATGCTTTTCGTCGGTCCATAACCACGCGCGGGAGAAACACCAATGGTCCGAGGGGGTATACAACCTCGCGATGAGCCATTCCATCATATCACTTGAGCAGCGTTCGTCGTCGTCCAACCGTAGGATATACGCACCGTGACACTCAGCCAGCACTTGTTCCAACACCGCCTCAGGATAACCAGGCGTGTGTACCGGCACGATATGCGCTGCAATATTGCTTTCCGTCATCGACTCTGTCGCGTCCGTGCCATCCGTTCCAACAACAAACTCGCCGCCGCAACACTCGGCTAGCGCTTCCATGTCGACCAGGAAGGGCCACACATGCGGCAGAGCACGAGTGATGCAGAGGATGGTCAACATCTAGGCTCCAATCCGAACGGTATTGACGAACGGTCGATGCAATCCAGCGTCCTCAAACCCACCTCCCACGATTGTCGGTCCCGTGACCCCGTCGATCAACGTGAAGCGATCACGTGGATCGACCGGATTGAGACGCGGCTGATTCGGCCGTGGTGCTGTGTACGGAATGGGATCTAGGAAGTCCAACGTGGCGACTATCGCGAGCAGGACCCCTGACGATACCTCGTGTGGCTTCTGCGTGCGATCAACAAGTGCCATCAGCACCACTGGTGTATCGAAGTCGTCCACGCCCGCGCCTGTCTGCCCTAGCCACGCCTCATAGGTCACATTCTCCTGCAACCCACCAGACTTGGTTATGGCATTGACGAGTGCCACACCGCCACGAAAGAGATCCACAAGTGCCATGAGGTTTCTCCTTGCCCCGGATGAGCGGGGCCGGCAACGCGTCAGCGTCAAGGCCGCTTGGTAAGGTTAGGTGAAGGGCGTCACCCACATCCTGCGCGGCACGCCGGCCCCACAACTCAATCTCGTTACGGCCGGAAGATCTGCCCACCCGACGGTCGGATGCTCACGCTCGCCGACTGTTCCCCGTCAACCGGAGCCTTGGGCGCAATGTTCGTCACGAAACCTGAGAACAACCAGTTGGCGCCATCGGGAAAGTCGATGTCGTACTGGTCCTTCGTGCCGTCAGCCCAGGCCTTCAGCAACCCGGTGTTGGCGTCGTGCGTTGGGTCGCCCGACGGCAGGAAGTTCATCGCGAACTGCATCTCACCCTTGCGCCGGATGCCGACGATGTAACTGTCATCGTCGGAATTGTGCGTGGTGGTCTCGATGGGCTTCCGCGACAAGGGCGGAGGCGTGATGTCGCGGAGTTCAGCAATTGGTGTGCCGTTCCGCTTGATGATGGTGCCGTGGGCAGAAATCGCGTTGCTCTCCACCCCAGTGTTCACTACAGGCATGATATACTCCTTTAGTTCTCTAACAGAATCGTGTCACCGGTCTCCAGCAACACGCAACCGCCGCTCCATCAAGATCGCTCGTTACCCAAACATAATACCTCCACTCACCCGCACGGTAACTTGCGCCATCAGTACACCTTCGACTGGCGCATGCGGACTCACGTCTAGCACATGACCAAGAAACGACCATATTGCGCCATCCGCGAACGTGAAAACATATCCGTCTAACGAATGTTCGAGCCACGCAGTTAGGAACCTCTCGACGTTGGCCGTGGTGACGGCTATATCAAATTGTAAATTTCCGCATCGCGGAAGTCCTGGCACGTAGGCATCATCCTGTGCGGCATGCCGCGTATCCTCAACCGCCTTACGCATCAACGCGGGAGGCGTCACGTCGCCAAGGTCTGGCACCGGCATGCCATTATGCGTGAGCGAGCAGCCGTGTGCACTGATGGCCATGCTATACAACGTCAAATTCAGCGCGGTAAGCCGGCTCTATGTATTCGTTGATGAACCACGAGGGCGGCATCAGGTTCCACACAGCATCTGGAATGACCTGCGCGAATACACCACTGTCCTTGAATGACAGTGACACGGGACCCGCCCTAAGCGACGCGATGCCCTGAACGATAACGTCATTATCCAACGTCCGGTCGCCCTTGAGCAATTGCCCCGCGAGTTCTGACTGCGCCTCTTTCAGCGCATCCGGAATGACCGCCGAATCGAGCGCGTTACCGTTCTGGTCTTGCATACCCGTGCGTGGCCACGCGAGTTTCTGCGTTACGGTTGCCGGCAAACCAGACCACGTGCGCCGCACGCGGTAGTAAGCCTCGTGACCGGCATTCGCCGGAACGAACAGACGTTGTGGACGAAACGCGGCATCGAGCACGCGGCACGCCATGATCAGCGCCGCTTCGGGCACCTCCGCATCTTCCCACGGCGGAGCTAGGGGCAGACGTTCGTTGAAGTATGTATCAGCCTCTGCCTTGGTGCAGTATGAGTTCGCTGTCGCACTGCCGGACGTTGCGGTGATTGTCGGTGTCGTCATCTTGCTACTCCATTAGACCGGTGGCACACGCGCCGTGGGACTGATCACAAACGGGCCGATGGCGATCACCTGCTCGTAACCCTCGTCAGTCCGCCACACATCAAAGAAGTACGAGCCCGGCGTCAAGTCCGACTGCTCTTCCGTTAGCGGGACAGTGAACGTGCCCGCCGCGCCACTGACTATCGTGGCAGCTTGCGTGATGAGCTTCGACAGTGAGTTAGCCTTGCGCGCGACCGTGAACATCAAAGTCCACCCGGCGATATTGACAACGGGAGACATGGTAAAGCTGAGCACGACCTGCTCCCCTCGATACACGGTGATCGTTTGAGTGACAGCCATGATGTCTATGCTCCTGACGCAGTAAGCGCGAACGCTCTCGTGGACGCGGTAAGCGTATGTGCCCGAGTGGACGCGGTGAGCGTATGTGCCCGAGTGGACGCGGTGAGCGTGAGCGTCCGAACGTGCCCGAGTCCTTCATAACCAACACCGTGCAGAGCGAGGGTTAGGTCTACAATTCCGTGCCCGGAGTTCGCCACGTCACCTTCGCCCGCGACTCCCAACGAGAGAGTGGCAACACCGAATCCGGCTGGAGCTTCAACACCTACACCGGCTGCGCCAATCGTGAGTGCGACTTCTCCTGATCCATACGCGGCGATGCGGCCCTCGCCTGACGCGCTCAACGTCAAAGCCGCAATGCCAAACCCATCCGCCACGTCTACTAGTGGCGTTCCTCCTGAACCTTCCGCGCTCAGCGATAGAACCGGGACGCTTGAACCGTAGTGAGCAACTTGCCCAGTCCCTACCACCCCCAATGCCAACACCGGTGCGCCAGCACCTCGATGGTCGGACGCGCCGACACCGGAGATGCCCAGTGACAAGGTTGAAGTCGCCGATCCTGACCGCAGGGATACGCCCGCGCCACCGACGTCCAGTGACAAGGGAATAGATCCGTTGCCCCGGTGCTGAGTCTCTCCGGTCCCGGTCACGGCGAGAGTGATAGCTGGAACCCCTGCTCCTGAACTCAGATGAGTTCCGGTGCCCTGAATCGCGAGTGCCAGAACGGCGGTGCCAGCGCCTTCAGCGCCGTACACGTCGGGTGCGACACCCTCACCGACCCCCGCAAGGGTAAGAGCCGGGCTGCTAGTCCCGTGAGCCTGGAGTTTACCAACGCCCTCTACTCCCAGCGTCAGGCCCATCGATCCCACGCCTGACTTGATCGTCGTTCCAGCCCCTGTCGTAGCCAGCGTCAGACCAGTCGTGCCCGTGCCGCCGTGAGTATTGCGACCTTCACCGGTTGCGGCGATGGTCAAGGCAACATTACCGGACCCCTGTAATAGAATGGTACCGGTGCCTGTAACGCTGAGTGTTAGTGCAGGAGCACCGAAACCTTCTGAGATAGCAAGGCTAGGTGCTTCACCAACACCGGCCGTCCCTAACGATAACGCGGGGGCACCAAACCCGTAGGAGCTTTTGTTACCCGCGCCAGACGCGCTCAGCGTGAGAGCAGGAGTGCCGTAGCCTTCGGGAATAGCGAGAGTCGGTGCGTCTCCCTCACCCTGCGCAGCGAGTGTGAGAGCGGGGACGCCGGCTCCGTAGTGTGTGGATTGTCCAACGCCCGTCGTCGCTAACGATAGTATAGGGACACCGAATCCTGAGTCAATGATTCGGCCTTCGCCCGTGGCGGCCAGTGTCAGTGCAGGAACGCTGTGGCCGTAATGAAGTGAGACACCAGTCCCTGCCACGCCTAACGAGAGGGCTGGCGCGCCACTCCCCGAATGCAGAGACACCCCAGTGCCCACGACACTGAGCGTGATCGCGGAAACGCCGAAACCTTCTGGGACAGAAATGATCGGCGCGTCACCCACGCCGGCGAGCGCCAAGGTCAAAGCGACGACGCTTGACCCGTACTTGACGGCAGCCCCTACACCGACTGCGGCGAGCGTAAGAGCAGCCACGCCCGAACCACTTGGAGTGCCAGCATCCACCGTAAAACTATGCGTGTCGCTCCACGCGCCGTAGGTGTTGAGACCACTCGGATCTTTCGCCGCTACGCGCCAGTAGTAGGTGACACCAGGTGTGAGAGCCATTAGGCTTGCACCGTGTACTGAACCGCGGTGCCACTGGCCCACGGGTGAGCATCTGCACCATTGGCGGGATTGGCAAAGCCGGCATCAGGGGTGGCGGAAAGGGCGCTAATGAGGATGACACTTGCCCCATTACTACTCCACAGGCGACCAGCGTTTACCAACGCCAGCATCCTATCACCGCTAATGCTGCAGGAATACCATTGCTGATCGACGGCTCCGGCAGGGGTCTGTTCCGCCCACGACGCTCCGTCGTAATACCACAGGCGACTGTTGGCGACGGCCGCCAGCATCTTATCACCGCTGATGCTGCAGCTTTGCCAGCACTTATCTACGGCTCCAGCGGGTTGGATCTCGGCCCACGACGTGCCGTTATAGTACCACAGACGGTAACCATAGTCTCCCGCCAACATCTTGTCACCGCTGATGCTGCAGGCATTCCAGGCCTTATCGACGGCTCCAGCAGGAGTTTGCTCGGCCCAGGATGTACCGTTGTAATACCACAACCGTCCACCATTAACTCCCGCCAACATCTTATCGCCCGAAATGCTACAGGTATACCAAACCTGATCGACAGCTCCAGCGGGAGTTTGCTCGGCCCAGGACGTGCCATCGTAATACCACAACCGTCCAGTGTAGACTCCCGCCAACATCTTATTTCCGTCGATGGCGCAGTTATGCCAGTACAGATCGATCGCTCCGGCCGGCTGCACTTCTGCCCACGAGGTGCCGTCGTAGTACCATAGGCGACCACCAAAGACTCCGGCCAACATCTTATCGCCGCTGATGGCGCAGGTATACCAGGCCTTATCGACGTCTCCAGCGGGCCGTGTTTCCTCCCAAGACGTACCGTTATAATACCACAGCCGGCCACCGTGGATGGCCGCCAGCATCTTGTCACCGCTAACGCTGCAGAACCACCATTGCCGAGTGGCTATCCCAAGGGGAATTTGCTCGGCCCACGACGTGCCGTTATAGTACCACAGACGGCCGTAGGTGACTGTTGCCAGCATCTTGTCGCCGCTGATGCTGCAGNNNTNCCAGTTCTGATTTACGGCTCCAGCAGGGGTCTGTTCCGCCCACGACGTGCCATCGTAATACCACAGGCGACCAGCGTAGTCGGACGCCACCATCTTGTCACCGCTGATGCTGCAGCCATACCAGTTCCGATCGATCGCTCCAGCGGGAGTTTGCTCGGCCCAGGACGTGCCATCGTAATACCACAACCGTCCAGTGTAGACTCCCGCCAACATCTTATTTCCGTCGATGGCGCAGCCACGCCAAGAGCAATCGACGTTTCCAGCGGGTTGTGCTTCCGCCCACGACGTGCCGTTATAGTACCATAGACGGAAACTGCCTACCGCCAACATCTTATCACCACTGATGCTGCAGGCACCCCAGTACAGATCGGTCGCCCCAGCGGGTTGGATCTCCGCCCACGACGCTCCGTCGTAATACCACAGGCGACCACTACTGGCCCCGGCCAACATCTTGTCGCCACCAATGGCGCAGCTTTTCCAGTTCTGATTGGTGGCTCCAGCGGGCGTCTGTTCGGCCCACGACGTACCGTTGTAATACCACAGGCGACCGCCATAGGCTCCCGCCAACATCTTATTTCCGTCGATGGCAAAAGCAATCCAATTCAGATTGACGGCTCCAGCAGGCGTTTGTTCTGCCCACGAGGTGCCGTTATAATACCACAGCCGACCGCCATAGACTCCCGTCAGCATCTTATCGCCGTTGATGGCGCAGGCATTCCAGACCTGGGTGGCGGCTCCAGCGGGAGTTTGCTCGGCCCACGAAGAAAACGTTGCTACGGTAGCGACTTCGACCTTGTATTCCACTTCGTCTGAGTTGGGGTCAGTGCCCTTGAACTTGAGGACCGGCGTGGTCGTCGCCACAGTCCCAGCATCGGCGGGGGTGTTGTCCGTGTCCAAGTTGACCGTTGGCGTGCCTGCCACCACAAGCGTCGTGTAGGTGATGTAGATGACGCCTTTGCAGCCACCGCCGCCAAACTCGGCTGCACCCGACATGTGGCCTGCACCGCCACCACCACCGCCGGGAAGGGTGGCCGTTGCGCCGTTGCCGTGAGCGATGCCACCTGCTGCGCCGTCGAAGCCATCTGTGCCCGTGCCGCCCGCGCCCGTAGTCGCGCCGCTCGTGCCGGCGTTGCCGTCGCCAACATTCCACCCGGACTCACCACCACCACCGCCAAGGGTCCCGGCTCCGTACGCCCCACCGTCGCCGCCCTTACCCTGACCAGAGGCATCGCCGATACAATCCGCTTCCGCGCCGCCCGCGCCCGTCCTTGTGCCATTGTAGTTCTTGCCACCCTTGCCGCCAGCCGCTTTGCAGAGAGGCGACCCTGCCGGACCGAATACCGTGTCACCGCCGTCTCCGCCATTGCCCGTACTGTTTCCAGCTCCCGCTGCACCGATGACGAATGCAATGACCTGACCTGGTGTGACGGCGATGCTTGTTTTCTTGCTATACGCGCCAGCACCGCCGCCCTGACCGCCACCTGACGCCGACGTGCCTGCACCTCCGGCTCCACTACCGCCAACACACTCGACGGTGATGACGCGAGGACACCCTACACCGGCAGCGGCATTCGTCCAGTTGCCGGTCGTGGCGAGGGTAACGTTGGAGCCAGCGCCAGGGACAGCCATATCAGTTGCCTAGTCGGTGATCTTCGTCGTGGTCCCCTTCACGGTGTACTCCCCGGCGGCATTTGCCGTCTGGTCACCCGTGAGGGCGTATCCGCACTTGAACACGTCACCCGCGTTGAGCCACACACCGAAGTGCGTGACGGTCGCATTGGCCGCGAGACCCGTGAACGGCACGTCCGCGTTCAGCACACGCTCTGCGCTGGCGTTCGCCGCGTTGAACGTTGCCACCTGCTTGCCTCCGGCTGTGATGTAATTCGCGCCCGTCGTGCCAGGGTCACCGCTGTGCAACGATACCCGATCTACCGTGATGCCGTCCAACGCCTGCTGTCGTGCGATCAGTGCAAAAGCCATAGCTGTTCTCCTTCAAGTTGGCGCCGGTCTCTCCCGACTGTCACGCCTGAACTCCGGCGTTCAAGGAAGGTCACGCAATCTGTGACCTTCGACCTTACTTCTTGCTGGGCGGATACGGCGCACTCGGTGCCGGAGCACTCGGCTTCTGATCGGGCTTGTTGCCTACGCCACCCGGTGCGGGTTTCGGAGTGCTGTTCGGAGGCGGATCGGGATAGCCTCCGCCTTCACGGCCCTTGTGCTGATCGGTTCTCGGATCGTTGCCGGCCTTCATGTCACCCTCCTCGGATTATCTGAATGAACGTTCGATCGTCTCTACGGGCTACCGCTTTGGCTACGTGTCGAGCACGAATCTCTTCTTCGCCGTCGCGGGTACGGTCTTGACGGTCGTGGTCGTTGTTTCGACGACAACGGGCCACTCGTGCGGGAACGTCCCATGCCGCACACCTTTGGCCGTGGTGAGCACAACGTCACCCTTGACGCCGGCCGGGGACTGCCCCTTGATGGTGGTGTCCGACCACTTCGTCGTGGGGATCAGACGCCCACCGATTGTCAGTGCGCCGGAACTGCCGAAGCCGCTACCGTGAATGCTGAAGGGTCCGCCGAGTTTCTCGTCGCCCTCGATGACGACGGGAATCTTGGACACTTCCTCCGCAGCCAACCGCTGATCGGCCGCAATCTGGGTTTCGTTCTTCCTGTCGAGTACCGCTTTGTCAGCAGCCACTCTCTGCTCTTCACGTGTCATCATGTTCTCTCCTCTGGATGAATATCCTCATGAAGAAGACGACCGTCGCGCCTCCGGTCGTCCACCTCGTTTACGCGATCGTGCCGATGCAGATCCCGCTGTCGCCGTTGTAGTCCGAACGGACGCGAGGAATCATGATGGCCATCACGAGGTTGTGAATCGTGAAGCCGTCGAGTGACGTCCACGGAATGACGGTCGGCGTCTGGCCTACGACCATGTCGATGACATCCGACGTCATCTGCACGAGCGCAACCTTCGTCGCCGGCATCAAATCCGCGGTGCGAATCGCCTGGAGATTGTCGATCTTGAGGAGGCGTTCCTTGATCGTCGGCGCATTGGCGACGGTCGCGTAGTCCCCGCTCAGGTTATTGCCCACCGCCGTGTTGATGTACAGGCGATACGGCCCGTACTTCTTGTTTGCCTGCAGCTTCGCGATCATCGCCTGCACTTCGGCGAAGACCGTCGCGCCCACCGGCGATCCGTCCCAGGCCGCTGCCGTCAACGCCTGCGTCTCAGCATTCGGTGCATTGAGCAGTCCGGGGGCACTATACCCGGCCACCTTCAGCTCCTGTCCATCCAACGTGGTCGCCCCGTTGATGGCCGCATCTTCGATGGCCTCGTTGACCGACCGGGTGCACTGCTTGATCAGCGCCGTGTCGAGCGGCTGGCCAACACGCTGTGACATCTTCAGCGTGCGAATGTCGAGGCTGAAGTTGTCAGTCGTCAGGTAGATCGGCAGCCGATAGGGCAGCACGATCGGCAGCTTATTCTCACCACGCGCTGAAGGCGACATGGTGCGCTGCGCAGCACCGACCCGACTGGTCGCGGACCACTCCAACTGCGTGATGGAGAGCGGGTCCGTCAGGTTGTAGGTCAACCCGGCTGCGAGAATGTCCGCCGCGAACGTCAACCGTTCGAGGCCGACGTCGACAACCGCCTTGTCGATGAACACCTGCGCCTTGTCCGTCAAGGGCGAGGCCGCACGGAACTGCGCGTCTTCAAGCGCCTGTTCCATGGCACGAAAACCGGGTTCTCGCAGAGCCTCGATCGACCAACCGCCCGTTGCGGCAATCGCTCGGGCCACCACGTCCGTCAGCGGAGAGTTCTTGGCCGCTGCGGTGAATCGCATGTTCTTGGATCCCATGTTACAGCACCTCCACACGGATGCGCGTCGGAGTGACAACGGCCGTGACGGTTTCGTTTGCGGTCGCGATCTTCACGCCCGCGTTGTAGACCTTGAGCGTGCCGTCACCGGCCGATTCCAGGTCGTTTCCGAAGACGATGTTCTGGCCGCTCGCGATAAACGCCCAGATCGTGGTGCCCGGTGCGCCCACGACTGCTTCGACCAGATCGTTGGCCGCATAGGCGTCATTGACGCCCTTGTTGAGCATGGACTGCTCGGTGGCGTACAGGGAACCAGCGAGCGACGTGCCCGTGTGCTTGCGCAACCGCCAGACACCTGCGTTGTTGAACCTCTCAATCAGATGTCCAGGCGTGATGGCCTCGGAAGCCGCCAGGTCATTCACGACCGTGCGCGGACCTCCGAGATAGACAGTGTTCGGAGCGTATCGAGTGATACTCATGTTGTGTCCTCTCTCCATACCGAGGTAACGGTACGCGTTAGCGAACCGTCGTTAGCGAGTGACCGACCGAAGCGCCTTGATCCCCTCAGCGTACCCGTCGGGCGGTGCGTAGCTCTTGGTCTCAGCGGTGCGCGGTGTGCCGCGTCCGGAGAAATCCGGCTTCACGACCTTGACAACATTGGCGAGACGTCCGAGCGTCTTCAGATCCATGGTCTGGAGTTCCGCCTCACCGTATTCCTTCTGTGCGTCCTTCAGCGACGTGACCAGCGCAGTCTTCTCCACCAGATCCGCCGCCTTTTTGTCAGCGACCAACTGACGGATGCTCTCCGGTGCCGTCTTGAGGTACTCGTCCTCGGACATTTCCGCCGTCTTCGGCGCGTCGACCGGCTTCAGTTCCTTGACGGTCTTCGTGTCCGTCTGCTTGACGGTTTCCTTCTCCACCACGACCGGCTTCGGCTCGGGTTTCGGCACGAGGTCGGCGAGCACCTTTTTGGGATCGACAGCCATTGCCGCTCGTGTTTTGTTGAACGCCTCAAGCACGTCCAATTCCTGGGTAGACAAGGCGTCGAGAATCGCCTTGTCCTTGACGGTGTTGTGCTCGCAAGCCATCAAAGCTGCGATGCGTGTGGCCTTTTCTACCATGTCGTCTTCTCCTTTGGAGTGCGCGGCTGCAGCAGAATCGCCACATCCGCATGGGGTCCCGGCGTTCGCCTTCAATGTCGCGCACGCGGCACCGAGTTTGACCGTGTGATCGTGCACCGATTGAATCATCGTCTGGTCTGACGACGAATTCCGCTTGCCCGCGAGGTCTTTGAACTTCTGCGCCATCACGGCCATCGCCGGCGCATCCTCACGCGTGCACTTGTACGCAAGCTGCATGGCGCTCGAGATTGAGCCGATCATCTCCATGCAATACGACTGGAACGACTCCAGCCGAGCCGACTCGAGTTCTTCAACTGCCGCTTTGTCCTCCGGTAACGCAGGTGCGGTTGCGTCCTCGGTGACCAGGTCGTTCAGTAACGCAACCGCGGCATCGTATGCGGTCGTCACCGCGTCAAGCAATGTCTGCATGGTCCCGTACTGCACAAGTTCCGCGGTGTCACCCTCGGCCGCGACCGTGGGTTCGTCTCGCGCTCCGCGAAGTAGCGCTTTGACCCGTTCACGAAGTGTCATAGGTGGTGTTCCCTCCTCTGCGGATCGACCCGCGTGTGTGCCGTATTGTTTGGCAACGAAATGAGGCGTGCCTGCCGGATACGCGTTGTTCTTCCCGCCACGACTCCGCACCACGGCAGCCACTTTCCGATTTGCGTTCGCGGCTTTGGCTGCCACCTTCGCTTCTTTGAGCGAGGCGTGCGTACTCACAACTTCCTTCCGCACGTGCACCGCGTACGGATGCTCGTCTGCTGACTTCCCACCTCCACCTGAATACTGGTTGATGCCCTCGGGATTATCCGCGTCTCGAAGTGTCCCATCCGCGAGCAATCTGCGCGATGGGGGCGGTGGCGGGTAGGAGTTGCCCAACGCCAGCGAATGTTCCGTTGCCTTTGTCCAATGCCAGTCTGCATGCTGTGACCCGATCACTCCTCGTGCATCGTGCGCCGCTTGAGCCGCTTGATGAGCATGTGCCGCGGCCGTATGCGTCGCCACACTCGGATGGGCATACGCCTGTATGGACTTCTCCGAAGCCACCTTCGAGAGCCGCAAGGCCTCGACCTTTGTCCCNGGTTTTCCCGCACCCTCTGGTCGGGTCTCAGAATGCCCAGCTGACCCCTGCCCGACTCCGTGTGAATACTGATTGATGCCTTCAGGGTTGTCCGCGTCTCGCAACGTGCCGTCGGCCATCATCCGTGGCGCACCGCACCCCATCTCATTCGAACAGGCGCCCAGTGTCCCTTCCGGCAACATGGCCAGATGATCAGGCACGATGGCATGCCACACGGCCTGATACGCCCGTCCCTCGTGCGTCCCATCCTTCGCTTCCGCACTGACGAACGCGCCGACCGACACCTCGATCGGTTTTCCCGCTTCGAGACGCTCAATGACCCTGAGTGCGTCCCCTCCGAGTGCCAACGCACGCGCCCGATCCAGCCACGCTTCCATCTTCAGCATCCGGCCTTCGGTGTGCGCATTCGCGATGAACCCGAACTGGTGCTGTTCAAGGACGGCCGGAGAATTTGCACTGATCTGTCGTCGCATCGCATCCACGGGATGCAACGGCAGCACCGGACGGCCGTTCCACCCTTGAGGCGTCACGTCCAGTTCGCTGGCAGGTACGAATTCTGGTGAAGACGCATTGACCGCGTGAATCACGCCTTCCCTCAGCGCAATCACCGGCACGACCAGGTGTTNCCGACCCATGAACACGGCCGTGCGCAGCAGGGACCCGGTCGCGGCCACCGTGAGCCGACGCATCTCCGGTTCCTGGACGACAATCAACTCTACGGGCAATATCGCCATGTCACTTCTCCCTCTGCACCGAAAGCAGTCGTTCCATCGCCCGTGCGATCTTGGCGAGTTCAACGTCCGTGACCATGACCTCATACCGCAACGCGAGACCGCCGTTCACCGGGATGAATAACGTCACGTCCATGCAGTTTGCCGGCAAGAGCCCTTCGGCCACAAGTTCGCGCCCGAGTTCGTGGCCATCGTACGGAAAATGAAGGTCAGCCACATGCCCCTCTTCAGCCTTGAGCCGCACCGCAAGATCACCAAGAATGGTCATAGGTTCACCCTATCGCTTCCACAGCCAGACCCAGGGTACACCGACAGTACGGATGCAACGGCGGACCACCGTCGTCAAATTCTTCGCCCAGCGGCACCGTCGTGCCGTCCAGGTCTTCGCAATCCTGACACGCATAGTTATCGGGCGTGTAGATCCATTCCATCGACTCACTGCCCGACAACAACCCCTGCTCCACGGCCTGGTCCCACAGTTCCTTCTGCCCCTCATTCGCGGCCGCCATCGTCTCGGTCTGGGCGATCATCTCCGCACGGGACTCCGTCATCTCCTGGGCCCGCACGGAGATTTCGTCCTCGATTTCCGACGCGCTGAGTCCCTGCTCTTCGAGCGTCTCCTGCAGGCCGAGCAACGCCTCACCCTGACGCGCATTCAACCCTACGCTGTCCCGGAGGAGCTTCGAGGTCTGCGCGACCGTGCGGCCCTTCTCGATGCCCGAAGAAATGATGGACTGAATCGTCACACGTCGCTCGTCCAACATTCCCTTGATCAAGTCGCCCGCGTGCGCCCGTGCCCAATTGACCGCCTCGCTGTTCGCCACGTTAAACTCAGGCTTCGCGATAGAGGTCTTGGGTTTCAATACCCGAAGCAACCCTCCAAAGAATCCCAGTGCCGTCTTTGGACGCACAGGCGCGGGCACGGTCCAGGTGCGCGCATGCACGCGGGCAGACGCGTTGATCACGCGCTGCAACAGCGACGTCAACTCGTCTTCGAGCGTCTTGGCGTCCTGCGTCGCAGCCGTGATCGCGCTCGCTTCATCCTTCACGCCATTGGCGGACCATCCCTTCTGCATCGTATCTTTGACGAGCACACGCGCGGCATCCGCCACGCCGTGTGCTTGCGTGAGTGGCTTGGGCACACGTTGCTTGGCAGCCGTGCGAGGCTCAGACGACGAGGAGCCCACGCCGTCAGACAAGATGAGAACATCATGCGCACGACTCGCCGCGTCGAGCAACGCCGCCCTCGACGACTCCACCGATCCCTCGGCTGGCGTCTTCTCAAGGGCATTGATCAACGCGTCCACCTGCGTCGTATGGCCGTCGGCAAAGAACGCAGACAGCACCGCATTCGGTGACGCCCATTCCACGAGCGACGACAGCCCGCCAATTGACGGCCCATCTGCCACGTAGCCACGTGAGTCATACAGGGAGTAACTCATCTGCGCACCAATCCCGCAAGATCCCCTCGCGCCACTTCACGCATGGACGAAATCCGGAACGACCCTACGCCACGTCGATAGTAATACCGGGCTTGCCCTGACCTCACGTCTTTGACGATGGTATGCGTCGCCGCATGATTGCTTCGTCCCCACGCCACCTTCCGGTCACGCGACTCGGGATGCATCGTGATCTTGTCGTTCGTGTTGTCGATCAGCGTCTTGACCTCCACGCCGTGAAAGTGTCCGCCATCACGCACGGTCGTATCGAAGGGATCGTTGTCATCCGTCCGCACACCGCCGATGGCTTGCGTGATGTCCTGTTCGGATGCACTCGCGATCGCTTGCCTCGCTTGCGTCGATGGCTTGTATGTCGCCAACGCGCGCGAGGTCCGTGAGGCGGGTGTGCCTGTCGTCGCACCGCCACCCTCACCTGAACCGCCGACCTCTCCCGGACGTCCTTCATGTCCAAAGTTGCCTGATCCCGCTCCGCCTGCGGTTCTCGGCCGGGGTTCCACGATCGCAATCACCAGGAAGTACGTCGACGCGGTCGACACACGGGCCGTGCGAATCGTCTTCCCTGTCGACGAAAACGCCTGCTTGATCCAGGACGAAGGAATTGTCCCGCGCAAACTCCGCGTCGTTTCCTTCGTGACGCCCACAGCCCGGCCTTCGGAGGTCCACTCCTCGCGGAACTTCCCGAGCGCCTCTTTCGGCACGTGAATTTCAAGGATGACGGGATTCTTGCCTGCGCGTTCTGCGTACCCTTTCGCTTCGTTGAAGCTGCTCGTGGCCCAGGTCTTACCGACATTGCGCGCATTCGGCTCGTACGTTCCTGGACCCGGCTTCACGCCATCGGTAAAGACGCGATTGAGCACCGTTGCTTGCGTTCCGTGATACAGCACCCCACCACTCTTCGTCCACTTACCCTGCACATCGCCGCCTTCGCCGCTCCCACCCACCTCTCCGGGTCGTCCCTCATGCCCGAAGTTCCCGCTCCCCGCTCCTCCAGCCACACGCACAAACGCCATCCACAACAGGCGAGCGGCAACCGGAGGAGCGAGGAAAGTGTTAAGCAACGGCCTTCACCCACGTATGATGGACGGTAGATACGTGCGCTTCGTGCGGGAATTGCACGTCGATGTGTTGACGATCCACGTGTGTGCTGACGACACGACCGATCTGTCCGTAGATGTTCTTGACCTGCGCACCAACCTTGTGAGGATTCTCTCCACTGCCCGGTGCACTCCCACCCACTTCGCCAGGCACGCCCGCGTGACCAAAGTTTCCACTCCCCGGTCCACCTGCATGCCGTATGCCGATGATGCGATCGATCGTGTCCGTGTCGTTCTCCACGATGGCCTGTTCGAGAATGCGGAACAGATCCTGCGGTGCGCCTTCCGCGGCTTTCGGGAACGGCAGCACCTTTTTCTTCGGCACGATCGGATCGCCGTTCTCGTCCACGGTTTGACCCGGCAGTCCGAACGACGAAAACGGCGTAGGAGGCTTCGGCTTCGCATCGGCCGCGGCCTGCTTCTGTTCGGGCGTCAGCGGCTCCATGCCGTACCACTTGTCACGGATTTCGTCATTCGTGAACACGTCCGTGCCCTGCGTCTTATTCGTGTTGGCCCACTTCGTCGCCCCGTCCGCCTTCTCTTGCTCGGTCAGGGTCTCAATGTGACCCCACTTCACTTGATAGGCGGTCGTGGGTGCGGGAAGGTAGTTGTACGCGATCAGGCGATCGACCAGCGGACGAATCATGTACTGTTCGGCGTAGCCTGTCTGCCGTCCGTTAACCTGGTCCTTCCAGTTGTCGCGATCCTGTGACGACGCAAGTTCCCCCATCTCACTGCCCGTGAGGATGCGCTTCGGAATGCCCTTGCTGCCCGCAATCTGGGTGAGGATCGCGTCCGCTGGACCCGTAAAGTTCGCGGTGTCGCTGCCCAACGCCTGGATGTCCACCTTGCGTGTCTGCAAGATACGCCGCATCTGATGCTGGTATTCTTCGGCTTGTGACGTGAGCGCCGCTTTCTCCTCAACCGAGAGTGCTGCGTCCTTGTCCACCATCATGTGCAGGCCTTGATTCGCACGCAGCCAGAACGCTTCGGCCCCACCACCCGTGACCTTGTCCAAGTCGTCCAGTAGGTTCCACACGTTCTCCAATGTCGGAATGCCGTAGACCTCGTTGTCCAAGCACCCTTCGGCAATGTGGAGCACGCGGGACCAGTGCACGGGCTTCTGCATTTCGGGCGACGTCACGTCGAGCCGTCGCAACGAATAGGAAGTGGGCAACCCGAATCGTGGAGAGGCCGTATCCGTCTCGAACGACTGGATCGTCGCATCGACGTAGTTCGCTCCGCTCGTCTGTCCCTGTTGCAGACCCGGTCCACCCCCGCCCGTAAACGGCGTCAGGAACAAGATGTCTTTCGGGTCGCCATGACCCTTCGGCAATTCCAGGTCATAGGACTCCGGCCCACCAATCAAGATGACACTGTAGTTCGACAGCCCGGCGAGAATGTCCGCTCGCAGCAAGACCGACCAGACCTTGAGTCGCGTCGAGATCGAAGCGAACGCCTCTTCGAAGGCCGTCTTGGTCTTGGGGTCTTCGTCCTCCACGATCTCGGGCCCACCGCGCCACGTCGCTTTCGGCAGCGCTTCCACGATACGCTTCGTGATGCCGCCTCGCGCATAGCGATCACGGTACTGCTTATTGGTGATGATGCGGTCGTACCCGAGCACGTCGTACAGGTCACGCTTCCCGCCAAACGTGATGCCGGCTTGCCGCATGAACTGCATCCGTTCGATGAGCACGCTGGCCGCGGAACGCAACGCCAGATCCTGAGCGGATTCTACCATGAGAAGTACTCCTCTTGCGGAGGCGGTTCCAGCAGCACCGCGTTGAAGGCTGCACTGGACGCGTCCACCTGGTCGTCATGCTTCCCGGTCGGGAAGTCGCACAGCTCACGCAGATACTTTTCGTTCCACTCTCCACGTACCAGGAACACGTTGCCACCCTCCACCTGTGCCCGATAGGGTTTCGACCGCGTCACTTTGTCGCCACTGATCTCCACGCCCTTGTAGTCGTACCCCTTGAGCAGTTTCAGCCGTGCCGCGATCACGATCTTCCCGGACGCTCCGCCTTCTTTCTCTTCACGTTGCACGCAGGTCTTCCCGTCCGCCATCGTCGTCTGTTTCACCAGGGCGTCCACGCCGGCAGGACTCAGTTGATCACACACGCAGTCTTCCACGTAAAACACGCCGAGTCCCTGCACCGCCGTAGACTGTGTGTCCGGGTCCGTGACGGGGCCACACGCTTCGGCAATCTTGACGCCTGCGGTATAGTCCCCTCCGCCTTCTGTGGCTGCCGTATCCCACCCTCGTGCGCGCCGGGCCATGACCGGGGCCACGTCACAGAACTTGAACCACTCACGTTTGAACAGTCCGCCACCTTCTGGAGCGGGTGTTTGCTGCAACTGTCCAGCCGTGCCGTACGGTCCCAGGTCCAGTTCCAGTTGTCGAACAATCGCAGGGGTAAACAAGGCTGGCCAGAGCAACTCTCCGGGCGTCGTGCGAAGGTCCAGAGGATCCGGACGCCACGACAAATCGTTCACGTGCCGCGTCTCATAGCGCATGGGCCAGCAGATGTGGAACCACCCGCCTCGTGCCAGCAGATGTCCGCTGAGATCGTCCTCGTGCAACCGCTGGCCGACCACGATGATGGCCGTATCTCGCGTCACGCCTCGTGTGGAGATGGTGTTGTCGAACCACGCATTCGCCGTCTCCCGTTCCACAGCACTGCGTGCCTGCTCTGCCGTCAGTGGATCGTCAATGATGATGCGATCGGGATGCTCACCCGTACCTGGCCCACCCACGCTGCTCGCAATGCGCCAGCCCCCATCTTCGTTCTTAAACAGGGTCTTTTGATTCTGGTCGTCAACCAACGACAGCCCATACGACGACGCATACCACTCACTCTGCAAGATGGAGCGCACCTTGAGGTTGTCACGCACCGTCAGATGCCCGGAGTACGACGCGGTCAGGTAGCGCAACTCTGGAAAGGATACCCATTCCCACGCGGGCCAGATGACGGAGATCAGCAACGACTTCATCGTGCCGGGCGGAACGTTTACCAGGACCCGCTTGATCTCCCCGCGGGTCACGCGTTCGAGCACCTCGCACAACGCATCAATGTGCCAGTTCGGCACGAAGGTCTTAACCGGTTCGACAATGGGCCAGACCTGTTCCAAGAAGACGCGCAACGACCGCTGACACAGCACGGCTTCCACGGCCTGCAATTCACGGCCGAGCAGTTCCGGGTCTTGAGACGGATCGAAAGGAGGCGGTTCGGGCTCAGGTGCCGAAACACGTGGCAGGAGGCGTATCGCCAGGGGCACGCGTGCCGTGCGAGCAGTGAGGCGACAGACGGTCACGTTGTTTTTGCTCGGCGCTTCGAGAGCGCCTGGGCTGCGAGCGTCAACGTGCGGGCTTTCTCTGCGAGTTCTTCTGGGGAGTAGGTACTATAGTCCACGGTATCGGTTTGCAAGTGGACACGTTCCACCGGCTTGCCCAGCAAGTAGAACAGGAGCAACTGGAACACACCCATGGGTAGGCTGTTGGCCAGCATCAGCGTGCGGATGTGCTCTTCGAAGTGCCGTTTCTCTCTGCCGTTCTGGCCATAGCAGACGTGCTCCGCAAAAGAGCGCTGCTCTAGTGTCTGGCGATTGAGGCTACCCTTCGGGCGTCCCTGTCCACCCCACGGGTTTCCTTTCTGAAACATACTCTGGTATCTCCCTGGCACAATAGCGGGAAGTTCGTGACGGCCGAGAGTATGCGCGTATCCTTTCGTAACCTCGAACGGCAGTTTACTGACCATGAGTGAACCCACGTCTTCTGCCACTGGCCAGAAACCTCGGTTTACCAATTACATGAATCGTAGGACCATATATCACGAAAAAGCCATTGTTCAGGCCACAAACCCTGATAATTTCCCGTCATCCCTTTAGTAACCCCTAGTAGGGCCTTTCTCACCCTCCTTAAACCCTCACCTAATTTGTTTTTAATATTTAAGAAAGAACTCAAAGACGACAGACAGAGCGGGGCATGTAGGGGTTACTAAAGGGATGACGCGGAGTTCTCGCAGTATTTTCACGCCTACTGCTTCGAACGCCCGAATATGGTCCGACGATTCATGTAACCACTAAACTCCCTCATGCCATCCGTCCTGTAAATAGTCTAAACATTCTCGTGCGCGGACCTCGAACGGTCGCATACTGAGCGCTGCTGGCTGGGCAAACACGTCCCACAGGAGGTGCGAATATGTGCCGCACCCGGAAACGCGGCTGACCCCATCCACTCGTCTCCATCGAACGCGTTCACGGTCCCATGTCGTTGCTGCGTCATGGGGCCGTGAACCTTTACTCCGACCGCGAGGATCCCATGCACACCTACACCCTCATCTGCGAAGGACCCTGTAACCCGCAACTGCCCGCCCTGGACGCGGCCATTGCCCGCATGCGCGACAGACTCAACTCCAACAACCAGCGACACGTGCTCCCGGACCTTGTGGACCAATGCCGTCTCTTGGTCCACACCCCACACACCCAGCGCTACGCAGACTATTTTCGTTGTGCCGTGTGCGGTACGGAACGCCGGTACTGACTCGTGCCCGTCAAAGGTTATCGTCAAACGGCCGAGCACCGCGCAAAGCTAGCCGCTCGTGCGTCCGGACGCACGCACACGCCCGCCACGCGCACCCGGCAACGCCTCGCGGCTTTGGCCCGGTGGATCTCCATGGCCCAAGACGAGCGTCAGGCCCGCTCCGAGAGTATGCGTGCGAGACGGGAGTGGGAGACCGCGCACGACCCTGGGGCAAATGCCCGCCACGTGTACCAACCCGACCTGGCCCGACTGTCGCCGACCAGTCTGCGTATTGGTCCCGAGAACCGGTGTGAGTCGGGTCGGCCACGCATGCGCATCGACCACTACTTGGAACGGTGGATTCTGCGGCATCGAGCCGACTTTCCTGAACTGGACGGCTGCTGGAATATGGAGCAGCTGATTTCGTCTCGCCGGGCCTACAACCGGATGCGCCAACAGGCCGGTCTCCGGCAACAGTGGGGCGTGTACGTGTGCGCCCGAGCCGACTTGCACCGGGCATCCAACCCCTTGCCTTATCGCCTGGTGCAACTGGATCGCTCCCATCTGGACGTGCTGGCCTGGCTGCGCACGCAGACGTACGTCACGCTCCGACGCTTCGATCTCTTCTTCCAGCGGTTTGCCTGGTGGGAAATTGTGCCGCTGGAACAGTATGTGCCGGATGATTCCGAAGCCACGCGCCCAACAGACCCGGTGCGCGTGATCCAGGAGACCGCCCGATGAGTGACCCGCGATACTNCCACGTGTTCACNCCGAATCGGTACGGCGTCTGTCTGCAGTTCATGGGCCATGACCAGTGCCGACAACGGGAAGACGCACCCGTGCATCAGCNCAAAGGGGAGCCNCTCACCGACGTGGAACGGCGATATCAGAATGACCCGATCTTTCACTCGGTGGTGCACTGGATGCTCGTTGNTGTTCAGTCCCNAGAATGGTCGCTGCAGGATCTCCGTGACGCCGTGACCGTCGTGGAACGCCTAGACGAACGGAGACGACACGCGTGAGAAGCTGTGCACGCTCTCGCGGGCC
>JGIcombinedJ21911_10000057_pt1 | contig 24840 bp, 26 predicted proteins | sample BarGraNGADG00211_FD_21911 | JGI IMG/M metagenome (IMG submission 21911)
CGAACCCGACACTCGGACCGACGCCGGGCCCGACCTTGGCCGCCGAGCAGCCGTCGGCGACCTCGAACCCGACACTCGGACCGACGCCGGGCCCGACCTTGTCCACTGAGCCGCCGTCGGCGACCTCGAACCCGACACTCGGACCGACGCTCGGACCGACGCTCGGACCGACGCCGGGCCCGACCTTGTCCACTGAGCCGCCGTCGGCGACCTCGAACCCGACGCTCGGACCGACGCCCGGACCGACGCCGGGCCCGACCTTGCCCGCCGAGGCACTCGGTATCAAGCCGGTTGCGAACGTTCCGACGCCCGCCGTACTAGCGGCGCGTTCAGTCCAGGTTGTGTTCGCTCTTCCAACGATCCAGGACGCGAGGAACTATCTGGTCGCCCGATTGGGCGCCGGCGTGGATCCGCACTGGGGCCTGTCTCAGTCTCAGTGCGCCAGCCTGATATTCAAGTACGAAGCGGGCTGGAATCCGCATGCCACCAACAAGTCGTCAGGCGCGTACGGCTTGCCCCAGGCCTACCCGGCGAGCAAGCTGGCTAATTGGGCAGTGGCCAAGGCCAACGCAGCGGGAGCGGCCGGGGATCCCGAAGCCGCTTGGCTGTACCGGGCGTGGCGGGACAACCCGGTAGTGCAGGCCGAGTGGGGCGTCGACTACATGATCGGGCGTTATGGATCCCCATGTGCCGCTCTTGCTTTCCGGAGCGGGTACTGGGAGGGCGGGGTCCTGATCCCCGGACACGGCTGGTACTGATCGTCCGCTTCTGGCGTCGTTGCGCGCGGCCAATGGCCAGCCGAACGGGCCAGTCCGCGCCCTTGACGGATACATTGTGTCCGACATAATCAGCAGGTGAGTCCACGATACGCTTCCACAGGTCGGCCTCGAAGCACGGAGTCAGTGACGACGGGGAAGGTCATCACCGCGAGCGGCCGGGCGCTGTCCAAGACCGATCTCGACCGCCTGGCGGATAAGGCTGAAGAGGGCTTCGATCTCTCGACATGGAAGCCTCGCCGGGGGCGGCCCTCCTTGAGCGCCGCGGGCGGCGGCCACTCCCCGCGGATCGAAGCCCGGGTTCCCGACGCGCTCCACCGTCGCGTGTCGGCGCGCGCAGCCAGCGAGGGCAAGAGTGTGAGCGCCGTGGTGCGCCAACTGCTCGAGGAATACGCTCGGGATTGTTGATTGTGCTCTGGGCGGCGTTCAACCGGCCAGGCGGATGGGCTGCTGGGCGGCGTTGAGGCTAGGTCTACGAGAACGACTTGGCCTTCGGCCGAATGGACGGAAGGCTGCCGCTGGACGGCCTACCTGCGCTCCTCTCCATCGACCAAGGTTGGGCCATCGGAGCCGCAGCGCCGGGACCATAGGGATCGTCTGGCTCACCGCCCCGGGCCGGCTTCAACGTTCCGCGGCACAGGGGGCTTGCCGGGATTGGCCCTTGTGCAACGGATATCTAGTGGATATCCTGCGTGACATGAGCAAGGTACTGATCTCCGTTCCCGATGAACTGCTCGAGCGGATAGATCGCGCGGCAAAGGCCCGAAAGACCACTCGAAGCCGCTTCATCGAAGAGGCTGCCCAACGTGAGCTTGGTTGGCCCGCGGCCGATTCGATGGACGCAGCCGTGAACCGTGCGCGCGAGGCGTTGGCATCAGCGGGACCCTTTGAGTCTTCGGGGCTGATCCGGCGAGACAGAGAAACACGCGATGCCGCCCGCCGCTGACGTCCTGTGCGACGCAAGCGTCGCCCTCAAGTGGTTCCACAGTGAAGGCGAGGAAGAGGTCGACGCGTCTCGGGCGCTCCTGGACCTGCATCGCTCGCACGGCATGGCGTTGTCCGTGCTCGACCTGACCGCGTATGAGGTCGGGAACGCGCTGCTCCGTGGTGTTGGCGTTGGAGCGGAGAAGGTGTCGGCTGTGCTGGACGCACTGGACGTCATCTGCCCGCGTCTCGCGTTGACGCCGACGGAACTCTCCGACGCGGCGCTCCTGGCCGAGGGTCATCGCCTGACGATGTACGACGCTGCGTATGCGGCCGCAGCGAAAGCGCGGCACGCTGAACTGGCCACGCTCGATCGCGCGCTGCTCCAAGCCGGTCTTGGCCGTAGGCCGTCAGAGATCTTGGCCGGCCGGGCACAGCGCCCTGATAAGTAGGGCGCAGGAACAGACGACTTGGCCTTCGGCCGAATGTACGGAAGGCGACCACTGGACCGCGTCCTGCGCGCCTACGTTCCGTCAAGGCGACCGGTCGGAGTCGCGCGCCGGGAGCATGGGGATCGGCAGCTGTCTGCCCCGGGCCAGCTTCACCGTCGCGTAAGCCGCAGATAAGTGGTGGCAGGCAGAATGCCGAGGCGACTAAGCTCGACCCGCGGACGCTCAGCCAACGTTGACATCTGAGGTACATCTGCTACCGTCATGGCATGGACGCACTGGCTGAAGCCACTTTCACTGACTTTCTCCGCAACCCAAATGCGGTCACCGAGCTGCTCGAAGAGGGAGACGTGATCCTGCATCGCCGAGGCGCCGACGATCTGCGACTGAGTGTCGCGTCGCGCGCCACCTCGATCGACGCCAGCCTGGAGACGATTGGAAGGCTAATCACAGCCGTTCTGCAGGACGGAGTGGTGCGTGAGAGGATTGGCCGTCAGGCGCCACTGCCCTGGTTGAGCTTCCTTCCGCAGGCGGCGCGGGAGCGGTTCTACGTCGAATTGTTCGCGTGCATCGACGGGGCGGGGTCGCTCGGGACGCTTGCGCCGATCAGTCGGCTCCTGGACGAATGGCACGCGACGGCCCAGGTCTATGCGGACCCGGATCTCGCGGCTCGCTTGCGCCGCCCTCTGGCCGGCGACGGCGGCCCGGTGAAGCACCCCGACGCTCCCTGATCAATGCCAAAGAGAGGGGAAAGGGTGGCGCCTCCGCCGGAGGCGGGTGCATGGGAACTCCGGTATGCCTCGAGTGAGGCAGCAGACGGTTGGGAGAAGCTGTGCGCCAACATCCCAACCGCCGCGAGCGCTTGCTGGCACGCGTTGTCCGATGCTCCACTCGCCTATGCCGAGAGACGGAAGCAGCTTCGTGACGAGTTCGCGATTCGCATCGTCGGCGGCAACTCGCTGCCTCAGTGGCAGTTCGAGATCACCGGCGGCGGCCGCGTTTGGTATTGCCCGGACGAGGCGCGCCGTCGGGTGTGGATAACGGAGGTTGCCCTCGGCCACCCGAGCCGCACGGACAAGCGCAAGGGCGCTGGATAGGGATCGCCTGCGGCCACGCCGGCTGGCGACTGCCGCGCCGGCTGGCGACTGCCGCGCCGGCTGGCGACTGCCTAGAGTAGGGGAGCTGAACCGCAACGCACTCCTGGGGCTCACTTGGCCAAACCGAGGAGGCGACTGCTCGGGCGAGGGGGCGCACAACGGGCATTCCGCTACGTTCGCGCCCTCGTAGACTCAACTGGTGCGGTACTGGGTCGCGAACACTGACTCTTCCTGGGTCAGCTATCTCACCTCGGTCGCGCCTATCGACGAGGTTAACTTCTGGCAGCCCAACAAGGTTCGCCCGATCACTCTGCCCGAAGGTGCTCCGTGGCTGTTTAAGCTGCACGTCCGCAACGGTGGATTCATCGTCGGCGGCGCGCGATTTGCGCACTACTCGACCCTGACGACGAAGCTCGCGTGGGACGCCTTCGGCAATTCCAACGGTGCCGCATCCTACGACGCATTCCTCCGACTCGTTCGCGGGTACAGCGAGAGGCCCGTCGATCCACTGAGCACTCAGATCGGCGCCTCGATCCTGGTCGAGCCGTTCTTCCTGCCGAGGGAGATGTGGATCGAGCCGCCGGCCGACTGGTCCTCAAACCTCACGCGCGGCAAGACATACGACACGGAGATCGGGGAGGGGCAGCGCCTCTGGCAGCGGGTTCTGGAAGCTCTGGCAGTAGTTGGACCCGCGCAGCCAGTCGCGGAGCTCTCGCATGCGACAAGTGACGGCCCGGCGGCAGCGTACGGCAGCCCACTTCTCGTTCGCCCTCGGCTTGGTCAGGGAGCATTCCGGGTCATGGTCACGGACGCCTACGACCGTCGATGCGTCGTGACGGGAGAGCGGACACTGCCGGTGCTGGAGGCGGCGCACATCAAGCCGTACAACCTAGTCGGTCGCCACGAGATCTCCAACGGGCTCCTGTTGCGATCCGACCTGCATACCCTCTTCGATCTCGGCTACATGACTGTGACGCCCGACGACCTGCGAGTTCGTGTCAGTCGCCGGATCCACGAGGAGTTCGAGAACGGACGGGAGTACTACGAACTCGACGGTTGCCCAATCCGGTTGCCGCAGGCCGCGTTCGTGCAGCCTTCGCGCGAGATGCTCAGCTGGCACGGCGAGGCCGTCTTCCGGTCGTAGTTGTAGTCGACAGCGTCTCTGTAGTCCACGAAGAACTATGAGATAGTCGCGACGTCCCTCCGGCCCGACGCATCCTCGAAGCCAATGACCAGTTTCTGACCGAGGGCGCGCCCTACCTTCACCAGCGTCTCCACTGAAGGCTTGTGTTGGCCGCTCTCGAGCCGGCAGATGGCGGCCTCGCTCGTGCCCACGCGCTGGGCGAGAGCCTTCTGGGTCAGACCTTGCTCGATGCGATAGGCGATGAGGATCCGCGCCAGGGCCTCTAGCGGAGCCAGTTCGGCCTCGGCTGCCGCATACGCCGGGTCGCGCCGCTGCCGCTCGAGATAGTCGGCGAAATCCGTGCCAATCGGACTGAGCGGAGTCGATACTGCTGCTTTGGTCATGCCATCCTTTTCTCGGGACAGGTTATCACTTCTGGTAAGCCCGGCAAAGCTCAGTGAGAGCTACGGCGCGTCATGACCCGCGGCTCGAGGCGGTAGCCGGATGGGTGCATTCATTCGCGACTGATAGTCGGCCCACCGCCTGTCCGCTACTTCGATCTCGGTCTGCGGCAGGCGGCCAACGCGCTTGTCCAAGAAATGGAGGAGCACGAAGATGTTGTGGGATCGCCTGTAGAGGATCCGGTAGTGCGATCTCCCGGCGTCGGCTCGAAGCTCGCGCAGCTCGCCCGCAATCTGGCTCGACCACGGATAGGGGAGCGTCGGGCCGAACTCGACGAGACGGAGGATATTGATGCCGACCGAGACCTGGTCGTGCTGGCTCAGCCGGAGGATCGCCTCCATGACCGGCTCTCGGCCGCGGATGTCTCGATAGAAGACGACAGGCCACACAGCGGTGGAGAGTAGTCAGGGCCGCTTATCCGCCAATTCATTGGCGATTGCGCAGGAAGGCCGCCACCGCGTACCCCGCCAGGCTAGAGTAGGGGAGCACCGCCACGCACTCCGGGGGACCCACTTGGCCGAGGCCCGCGCCACCGCGAATGCCGCCACAAACCACGCCGCGCCCAACAACCACGCCGGCCTGATCTGGGCCATCGCCGATCTGCTGCGCGGCGACTACAAGCAGTCCGAGTATGGGCGCGTCATCCTGCCGCTCGTCCTGCTGCGCCGCCTCGACTGCGTCCTCGAGCCCACCAAGGCTCAGGTCCTCGCCCGCGTCAAGACTCTGACCGTCCAGACCGTCGGCCCCGTCCTCAAGACCGTGACCGGCATCGAGGCCTACAACACCTCGCGCCTGAACCTCCGGCCCATCCTCGCGGACCCCGGCCAGGTCGCCGGCAACCTGCGCGCCCGGATTGCCGCCTTCGACGCCGACACCCGCGAGCTCATCGAGAAGTTCGACTTCGACGCCCAGATCGGCCGTCTCGACCGCGCCAGCTCCTGTATCTCGTCCTCTCGAAGGTAACCGAGGTGGACCTCCACCCCGACAGGGTCAGCAACGTCGAGGTGGGCTACCTCTAGCTGGCCGGGCGAACGGACGGTTTGGCCTTCGGCCGAATGAACGGAAGGCTGCCAATGGACCGCCTCCCGCCGCGCCAGCCTCCAGCCGCAAGCGAAGGTCGGAGTCGCAGCGCCGGGACCACAGGAATCGCCGGCCTCAGGTTGCGGGCCAGCTTCACCGTCCGCGGCTAACGGATTCGCCCAGACTCCGAGCACCGGCACCTGTCCTGTTTCCGTTCTCCGTCCAGTAGTCAGCCGATTTCGTTCGAGGTCGCTCGTCACGGAAGGACGTTCGCCAGGCAAGTCGGGCCGCCGTCGGCGAGCGCGGACTCGTCCAGATCTAGTTCATGCGCGTCAACCCGCGAAACGTCGATGCGGTGGCGGTCCGGGGGGGGTCGAGATCGAGTCGCGACAGGCCGGGTGCGGCCGCCGGACGATGACAAGCGCGCATCGTAGAGGGTTGGGGCGGGGAAATGCCCCTCGTGGGTGGGCCAGTCTGGGCTGGGTGGGCTGACCGCTGACGAATCGACCGAGCGTGTCCCTATGCGCGTGGAGGACCTACGATAGCCGCCCACCTGATCCACACTTGGTGGCGATGAGGGACCCGGCGTTTTCGGGTCGCGTCCTCAACTCAGCCAGGGGGCCAAGATGCAAGTCAAGACGTTCAGTGAAGTCTTAGCGCTGCTGGCATCCGCGGGACGGGTGGTCCCGGTGTCCGGCGATGAGGTCGGCATTGGTTACGTGCGGCAGGGTTCTGACTTCTTCGTGGCACCGGCCATTCAATGCGATGCATCCCCCGAGGGGTCGCAGGTCCTCCTGATTTCGGCACCGGCAGCGGTCGGGAAGAGCACGTTCGCCAACGAGCTTGCGGCAGCTAGCCACGCGATCATCTGGGATCTTGCGGACACACAGGTGGGCACCAGCACATTCATGGGTGGTCTCGTCCGGGCATTCGGGCCAACCGCCCTACCGTCAGTCCTGTCTGGCCTCCAGAAGGGCGACACGGCTCTCATCATCGATGCCCTCGACGAAGCGCACGTCAGGTCGGGATATCGTGGGCTTGAGGAATTCGTCGGCGATATCGCCGGCCAGATCCGGAACGCCCCTGCCAATCCGCGTGTCGTCATGTTCGCTCGAGTCGAAACGGCGGTTCTGACTCAGCTCATCCTGGAAGGGCAGGGAATCGGCGTCACCACCGCAAGAATTGACTATTTCGACGAAGCATCTGCGCGCCGGTTTATTGACAAGAGACTCCTGGGTCATTGGCGCAATCTGGGAAAGCAGCCAATGCACCAGCGGAACCCTCAGCTATACAAGGAAGCGGTCGACACCATCTTCGCATTCGTCGTCGACTGTTTCGGGGCAGACAATGATCGAGCTTGGGAGGCCGAGAGCGTCCGTCGATTTCTCGGGTATGCACCCGTGCTGCAAGCCATAGCCGACTATCTTGCGGTCGACAATATGCAGGTAGTTCTGCGGGAGCTTGCAGAGACGCCGACCGTTCCCGGCCAAACCTCCACCGGCGCTTGGTCGTTCCTGCTAAGGGTCGTCGAGAATGTTATCAACCGAGAACGAGGCAAAGTTCTGTCAGCAATCAAGGAGCAAGTCGCCTCGGCTTCGGCAACTTCCGTGCCAGGCTGGGACTCGTGGGAAGGCTTGTACCTCGCCGACGAACAGATCGATCGGGTACTGCGCCGGTACTTCCATATCGCTCTCTTCTCCGATCAGATGCCAGTCATCCCCTCGGCAATCCGCGATGCCTACGAAGCCTGCCTCGCTCCCTCGGCGGACCAGCACCCCTTCTTGTCCGATTCCAGAGCATTCGCGAACCTGGTGTTCGAAGCGTATGCCTTTGCCTGGGCGCTAACCCATGGGTCTGCTTCGGTGAAAGAGGTGGTCAGGCGTTTCCTTGTCTCTGGTTCTCACCTCTCTGGACCGTTGCTCGGCCGATTCATGCTTGGTCTGGCTGCGGTCGATGAAGACGGCCGGCCAATGGTCAAGGCTGGGGATACGGGGCTGCTATACGACTCATTCTCGGCTGGATCGGGCCGAGACGATGAGTCCATTCTCTGGCTCCTGAACGACGAGGCTGACGGGATACAGGGGAGGATCAGTGGATCTCAGGACGACGACGATGTCGTGTTTGCCCTGGATGCACGGGGCAGCGGGGTCCAGTTCTGCAGGGGGCTTGCCCATGCCGAGATTGTCGTCAGTGGCGGAGTGGTGTTGGGCCTGCCCGGGCAGCCATTCGCCCTCGGCCCAGACGTGGACCTCGAGACTGACTTGATTGACACGCCGTCGTCGGAGTATGCAATTCTCGGTGGGATAGGTTCGTTCGTCCGGCTGGTGGCCTCGGAGCACGTGAACCCGGGCAACCCGGTGGAGCTCAAGATCCACACAGAGGGAAGCTTCGCAGTTTCATGGGAGCCCCTCGTCCATCCCTGGTTTGGATATCGAACGGGCGGCGACGAGCTGAACTACCCACCCGGACTGAAGGATGCGTTCGATGATCTTGTAAGGATTGTGAGGCAGTTCCGACGTCACGGACGAGATGAACTCGCCCGGAAGAAGGAACTCATCGACAACGTCTTTGTGGGACGCAGCAACTCAGAACGCACAGCTCGGGCGAGGCGACTTCGATCGTACCTGATGGAGACTGGAGTCCTGAGCGAGACGCTGGAGTCAAAGGGGATGTACTTCCTCGATCTGCAGCGGATCGGATTGTCTTGGGCTGACATCGGCGAGCACAAGATGACAGAGGATGTCATCAGGTTCCTCGAGGGCTTTTTGTCGACATCTGAGTAGAGGGTGCGAAACCTGGCCTAACTGTGATTTCCACCCGACGGCCCAATGACAGCAGTTTCGATGCGACCGCGATGGTCGTTCCGTCAGACCGGATTGCTCCTACGTCATCGCGAAGGCGCGCTAAGGCCGCCGACCGTATGGTGATTGGTTGGTCGGCTTCAAGGAGATGCCCGGCTCGCCGGCCTTCGATGCGATCGCCCTGGGCGTTCGCCCAAGCTTGAGACCAATCACGCCAGTAGGAGTGTTGCCGGCTGCGAGTCCACGCAATTGTGCGACCTGACTTGGAGACCAGGGAAGTCCAGTGTTTCGGGCTGACTTGACCATGTCCGTGCCTCTCGGCGATTCCGGCAGCAGTGTTGACACTGTCGCAACGTAAGATCCATAATAGCGCGCACACGCTGACATTGTCACCTGGAGGTCCAGTGCCGGACCGCGACTTCGTTGCTCGAACCGTTCGCAGCCCATTCAGGGCTTCCGCACGACTGTGGTTGGCCGAAGGTGCTTCCGGCGCGACCACCGATATTTGCCGGCGGGCCCTGGCAGAAGTCTTGCGCGAAAACGGCCCGATGGTTGCAGTCGCCCGACTTGAAGCTCGCAGACGGTCTCCCGGGGCTGACCCCGTGCATGTCGAGGAGTTGGCTTGCACGATCCTCGTCTCTCAACAGGTTCTTGGTCCCGTACGCCCCAAGCGTCTGGCCAACATGGACTTCGCTGCCGAGGCGCGCGAGGCGCTCCGACTTCAGCGTTTGCTCTCGGAGGATGTGAGACATCTAGCGCGGTCTGTGGTTGACGGTCGGAGGCCGAGGGCTCTGCCTAGACGACGGGCTCGGACGGCTGAAGTGCTCGCCCGCCGCGTGCCAATCCAGCTCTGATGTATGAGTTCGATTTCTCGGACCGGTCTGCTGTGGCAGCGATGGCTCTGGACGAGCTGAGCGGCTCCCAGTACTGGCTGGATGATCGCGTATACAGTCGGGCGTTCGGATCAACGGTCGCGTCGGAAGTTGCTGATCTACTGTCCATCGCGATGGGCTGTTATGCCGCGGATCGGCTGTCTCCGCGAGGGCTGGCGTGGCATCGGGATTTCGTACTGCGGATTGATGTCGCCGACCCTCAGAGATGGCGCGGGGTGGGTGGCGATCTCTCGGGCTTTCTCAAGCTTCTTACGGACGACGAATGGAACTTTGAGTTTGTCGAGGGACGACGAGCACGCGTTAGCGAGCTCCAGGGCACCCTGTTTCCCGAACTCCTTCGTTGCGACGCTTCCGTTGGGCTGTTCTCAGGGGGGCTCGACTCGCTCGTCGGGGCTGCGCGAGTCCTGGAGTCGTCCGACCGCCAGCTGGTGCTGCTCGGGGCACGATCAAGCCCGGTGATCGGACGCGACCAGCACAGGCAGGCCATTGCACTTCGACTGCGGTATCCAGGCAAAATCATCGAGATCGGGGTTCCCCTGCATCTCCGCGAGTCGGTCTCACTGGAGAAGACGCAACGCACTCGCTCCTTCCTATACCTCGCGCTCGGTGTCGCTGCTGCGATCACCGGAGGCGCGAGCAAGGTGGAGGTGTTCGAGAACGGGTACGGTGCCTACAATCCACGACTTGACGAACACCAGCTCGGGACCCAAGCGAACCGTGGAACCCACCCATACGTGCTAGCCCGCTTCGCACGCCTCATGGCGCGGGCCAACCTCTCTGTGGACGTCGCGCTCCCGCATCAGGGTGAGTCGAAGGCGGAGCACGTTGCGCACCTGCCGAACGAACTCCTGCATCTCGTGTCGCTAACCAGCTCGTGCGATAGCTATCCGTTGCGGCGAAGCGGTGTCACGCACTGTGGGCGCTGCGGCTCGTGCATTCTGCGCCGTCAGTCACTTCTTGCCGCGGGGCTTGAGGGTTCTGATCGGGACGACTACGAGTTCGAGCCGTTCGAACATCCGGTCGCCGCGGGCGAGATCTGCGTGCGCAGTGCACGGCAAGCTTGGCTATTCGGGCAATTGGCCAGCGCGGATCGGTGGTCTGACATCGAGGCTCTCTGGCCATCGTTCGGACTTGATCCGGACATTGGGTGGCCGGAGCGTGCGCTCGTCCTACGTCTCATGGCGACTCTTCACGGCGAATGGGAAGGCATCATGGACAGCCATCCTCGCGCACGAAGTGCCTTCCATTGGCCCGAAAGCTCGGCGGCGTAGCGTGACCTTCGATCCTGGTGAACTCGGCAGGCGCCTTCAGGAGCATCGGCGCGCCCAAGGAATGACCCAGCAGACCGTCGCCGATCGACTCGCCACGTCCCGATCGAACGTCGCGGCGTTTGAGGCCGGTGGTCGCCGCTTATCACCTGGACTGATCGTTGACCTTGCCTCGGCATACGGACTCGACGTGAGCGATCTCGTCCGTTCTCCTTCGCCTATTCCTCGCCTGACGGCACAGTTCCGCCTTCCCGCCGAAGCTCCTGCCGCTGATCGTACGGCACTCGAAGCCGCACTCTCACAACTCGAAGAGCTGGTCGGGCAATATCTCCGATTGGAGGACCTCCTCGGCGCGCAACTCAGCCCACTTCCAGCTCCGCCCTATGAGCTCCTTGCGACGCGAGCCGCCGGCGGCGAACACATCGCCGAGGCCGAGCGTCGCCGACTGGGGTTAGGCGATGGGCCGATCGAGTCCTTGCGGGACCTACTGGAGAGGGATCTCGGGGTACGCTCGTTCAGCCTTGTGCTGCCAGGATCGGTTGGGGGGCTGTTCGGCGTTTCGCCAACGGCGGGTCCTTGCGTAGCGATAAACGCCGGGCATCCCGCGACACGCCAGCGATGGACTCTCGCCCACGAACTTGCTCACGCTCTCGTTCATCGAGACCGACCGGAGGTCACGCGGATAGGGGGCTACAAACGAGTTCCGGACCGGGAGCGCGTAGCTGAGGAGTTCGCGGCCTCGTTTCTTATGCCACGATCGGGCCTTGAGCGCCGACTGCGGGAGTTGACTATGCGACGCCCTGACGTGAGCGTCGCCGACCTGCTAGTCCTGTCGCACGAGTACGGAGTCTCGGCACAGGCATTAGTCCTTCGACTTGAGGGCCTTGCGATTGTTCCCGCAGGGGAGTGGGACCGACTCGCGGCCACGCATCTTGAGCGTGCGTCCGCCGATCGCACATTGGGACTGTCCTCGCGTGCGCCAGACCGCGACAAGTTCCCGCGTCGCTACATGCTCCTTGCGATGGAGGCGTACTCGCGCGATCTCCTAACCGAACGGGAGTTTGCCAAGCTCGTAGATCTCGATCGGCTTTCGCTGCGCGCATTCCTTGATCAGTTCTCGCAAACGTTCTCGGAACAAGGCGAGAGCATCGAGGAGGTCCAACTGCATCTAGACGGCACGGTGGGGGTCGATGTCCGGCCCCATTGGTGATCTGGTCTTGGACGCGGATGTTCTGATGAGCCTCGTCGCGAGCGGCAGGGTAGGGGAGATACTGTCGGCGTGCTCGTACCGTGGGGTCGTGTGTGAGCGCGTTGAGCGGGAGACGCTGTGGATCGAGACTGATACTCCAGGGAGTCGAGTCGCAGTAGATTTCTTGTCGCTTGAAGCTTCGGGCGCTATTGCCCGCATCGCGGCGGCTGGCGCTGAGGTGGCATCCTTCTTGGAGTTCGCACGAGAGGTCGACGACGGGGAAGCAGAGGCGATCGCCATCGCCTCTCACCGGCGACTGACGTTCGCGACCGATGACCGACGCGCCACTCGGGCGGCTGTGCGCCTCGGGATCTACGTGGTTGACACGCCTCTGCTGGTTACTCGGTGGGCCGCCGTGAGCGCCGATTCGGTTGCAGCCGCCGACGCCATTGAGCGAATAGAGACAAGGGCCAGATACCGACCGGCAGCCTCGCATCCGCTTGCAGGAGAGTGGGCAAAGCTCAGTAAGGAGCGGCCGCTCCTTGCATCGTGATCGGGGCAGGACAACTAGCAAGCGGCGCGGGCGGCGTGCTCTGCAACTAGGCCATCCTGGCTTTGACCTTGTCCTCCAGCGCTGCGACGAGGGCGTCGAAGCTCTCACGTTTGTGTAGGCTCAGGGCGCCTTGCGGGAATGTTGACAGGGCCCCCGCGATGGTCATCTTCACGTCGTGCTCGACCTGCTGAGTCCACGGCTTGCCGGATTGCATGAACGCCGCCTTAACTCTGTCAGACCACTTGCGATTGCCCCGGAACCGCCCGCCTGTTAGGTCGACCCCGAACTTCTCGCGTATGAGTGCCGTGTAGCTTGCCGCATCAAGCATGTCCTCAACCTCGGCCTCTGGGCTCCCGGGCACGCGTGACATGGTCACATCGACGATTGTGGAGAGGCCGTCTCCGAGAGCCTTCTCTACTGCAGTGCGGCCAGCTTTGTCGTCATCGAGGAATGCATGGGTCACGCAAAGCGCATCTCGAAGCAATGACAGCTTGTAGCTCAGGTTCCCAGCGCCAAGAAGAGAGTCCGTGGTGAGCGTTCCTTGCTCAAAGGCAGCGTGCAGCGTGGGCGAGGCATCAGCGAGCAGGCCCCGCAAGAGCAGAGAATCATCTTCGCCTTCAGTCACAAGCACGACGTCCGCGTGACGGAGATTCTCCGACGCGCGTACACCCAAGACGTCGCGAATCCTCTTCAGACTGGTGGCTGGCTCAGCGCGGTTCCTAGAAACGATGATGTTGTTGCTCAACTGCATGCGGTCTACGAAGAGGGGGTTGTGCGTCGTCATGAAGACCTGACGCGTCGCCGCTATCTCGACCAAGACCTGCCGCAACTGGTGTATCGCCCGGCTGTGCAGATGAGACTCGGGTTCTTCGATAGCTAGGATCAGACTTCGCCCGGCATTGCCGCGTTCCGATGCTTGGCGCATGAGACTTAGCGCTGCGATGCTTTGAACTCCGTCGCCCTTGTATCTGAGATCGGTCGCAGTCCCGTCATCAACAATGATCTGGCATGATCTTCGCATCGCTGTGGACCGCGCTTCTTCGGATATGCGGATTGTCACGGCCTTCACGTCCGGCAGGAAGCCCGTGAGCGTGTCCTTGATGGTCCTTGAGATCTGATCCAGCATCGGCTGCTGCAGTGCTGAGATACTCTCGATTGCTACTTTGTAGTCCGCGTCGCGCTCGAGCGTTCTTAACGCGCGGTCGACCATGCCCTCAACGACCCGTCGCGCTGATTCGGCCGTACGAACGGCTTGTATGTACTCAATGTCCAACCGCTTGGCGACGAAAGCCGCAATCGCTCCTGACTTCTTGGCCAGACTGGCCGCGCCCCGGCCCTGCTTGGCGACCCTAAAGCCGTAACTCGACGGGCCCATCGTCACCTGAATCGGGAGCGTGCCGTTTAGGCGGCTGCCGACCTCAGACCAAAACTCGGCGATCTCTTCGGGAGTAAGCGCGAACTCAACGCTGAATCTCGATTCCCCATTGGGGTGCTTCTCCTGAAGTGCAACGGGGTAGTCTCGGCTCCATTCGTAGTCGAAGTCCGATGAGCCCGGACGACCGAAGAGCCGATGCGCTAGGACCGCGGCGGATGCCGAGGATCGCGCGCGCATTGCGAGCTGGGCCTCGGGACTGGTTGAGATGGCCTTCAGCACCGTTGCCAGCGCCCGCAGGATATTGGACTTACCTTCGTTGTTGGGACCGATCAGCACAGTCCAGTTGGTCGTCTTGAGGCGGTAGGCTTTGGTGATACTCCTGTAGTTCTCGATCGAGAACGAGACAAGTTGCATCAGATCCCCCCTGCCTACCGGCCCATAACTAGCCTGAACGAATATCCAGCCGTCGGCGCAAGTCTAGCCCTCGAACCGTTCGCCAAGGCGGGTGCCGCGCCGATTGCGATGGAACGGACATAACCTTCATTATCGGAAGTGCTATCGCAGGCCAGCAGGCCGTGCCTGGCAGCCGCGATGGCGGGTTTCTCCTGTCCCTTACGCTCCCTGATCTTCGAGACAGCGCATTCGCGAGCAGTCTGGCTTCTGTCCCGAGGTCCACACGACATACAGTCGTTCGAGGCCATCGACTGCGCCGTAGCACGCAGCCCCGGCGTAGTGGCCGCATGTCTCGGAACTCATAACCGCCTCGCAGTGTTCGTGGGTGGCAACTCCGAAGCGACGAACGAAATAGTCGGAATCGTGCTGGTGGAGGGCCCGGCGGTAGTCGAGCTCGAAATCGCGGAGTTCATAACCGTATTCGGCCAGTTCCCACCGATCCTGACCGATGGGCTGCCAGCGCTCGCGAAGCGTGATCTGGACACTCGTTGGGCGATCGAACCTTGGGCGGACGTCGAGGTCCATCAAGAGGTGCTCGCCGGATCGTCGCCATTCGACCTCGAGCGCGTCGTACGGCGGCTCCACGACTGCGCCGTAGCGCTCGGCGCGCTCGATCACGTCTGCGAAATAGTCGAGCAGTTCGGCGGTAGTCGCCTCGATCACCGGCGAAGCGCCTGCACCTGTTCGGGCAATTGTTCGCCCTCGCCAATCTTGGCGGGCTCCGGTTCAGATGATGCCTTCGAGATGCGCACACGACGCCGAACGGGTTTACGCCCTTCACGCCAGGCTTCGAAGCCGGCGGCCGGAATTCGGATGATTCGCGAGGAAACCCGGAGCGCCGGGATCTCGCCGCGATGGATCAGGTCGAGCACGGCGTCGTCGGAGATTCTGAGCATCTCGGCGACTTCTCTGGGCGTGTAGTAAAGACGATCCATGACTTATGCACCGAAAGCGGTATCACGAGTATACCGCTGGTGCCGCTATCGTCAAGGGCCAGCGTCTCTGTTGCGGACGAGATTGGCCCGACAACGCTCCCCTATCCGCCGCTTTCCACAGCGACTGCGCCGCGCCCGGCGGCTGGGCACGCACAAATAGCACGGCCGTGCTATTGACCCGCCACAGCCACCTGGCCCGAAGAGGGATCGACCGTCAGCTCCGTAGTGGTCTTTTCGGATTCGGTCACGGTGGTCGCGCCGAAGAACCACTGGAAGCGCGTCGGAGATGACGAGAAGTTGAGCCAGCCGTCGTCGGGAGTCGCACTCGCCGGCGTCGCCGCCAGTGCCAGGACGCGTGCCGCCGCGTATCCGATGGCCGGCGTGGGGATCGCGAGGCGTGAATGCCGGCCGTCGAAGAACCAGAAGACAGCCCCGGTCGCGGCGTTGACGGCGACGTCGATCGTGCCGCCTGCGGCGATCCAGCTCACCTCCAGGTAGGACACCGGACCGGCCGTCTTGCGGGCGCTCGTGGGAGCCGCGCCGCCGAGCGCGATCGAATTTGCCCCGAGGAAGGCGGTGGCCGCGGTCTCGGCTCCGTCGGCCCCCATTGCCCCGTCGCTCGAGGTCGGCATGTCGTTCTGATACAGCGCGGCCACGACGCCTGCGCCGCCGCCGTCAACCGCGACCCACGTGGCGCCATCACTGACCATGTACAGGCGGCCGCCGTCCGGCTCGAGCCAGGTTGCGCCCAGATTCGAGGTCGGGTCGGAGACGAACGCCTCGGCGACCGTGCGAGCGGAGGCGACCGAAACCGGCCAGATGGGCTCGGTCGGGCCGTGCGTGCAGGCGCAGGCGTTCGATCCCGGCAGGACGGCCGGGCTGGCGAGTACCACCGCTGCGAGCGCGCCTGCGCAGGCGACGCAAAGAACGGCGAATCGTGCGACCTTCGACCGGTTCACAGAGCACCCCCTCTAAACGTTCTGATCGAGGACTTCCACGATGTCGCCGGAAACGTAGTCAACGAGGACCGCCTCCGACGTGTACGGCAGGTCGCAGGCCGACGGCTTGGGATCCGGCGGCGGCGAGCATTCCGGCTTGGGCACGAGGATCATCACGGCCCAGACGAGGCGATCGGGTGACACGGCGGTTTGCTTCGGGTCGAAGCCGCCGATCGGCACGAGCTTGCGATACGGGGTCGTGCCCTTCATCGGCTGATAGCGCGCAGTGGCGATGTCGATCGCCTGAGCCTCGGTTATCCCGCCGGTCGGTGTCGCGACGGGCTGAGTCGTGGGCTCCGGCGGCGCCGTCGAGCCTGGAGAGTCGCCGGCCTGGGCGGCCCGAACCCACCACAGGTGCACCTGCAGCGGACCGCTGGTATCGAACGTGCCAGGCCCGAGCGCTACCGTCGACTCGGCGAAGAACCCGTCGCCGAAGGGATAGATCGCGAGGCCGAGCATCGAGCTTCCGACCACCTGGTACGGGATCGACTTCGACTGCCAGCCGACGGCGTCGGGCGAGACGGCCACCGTGGTCCGGTCGTAGCCTGCGGACGAACTGACGAACATGACCCAGCGCCCCATCGCGTAGGTCATTCCGTTGGCCCAGTTCGCTGACGGCTCGCCTGCGTTCGTCCAGTTCCTCCCGTCGGACGATCGGAGGACGCTCATCTTCGTCGTGGTCTGGTCGTAGGCGATCGCGACGAAGCCGTCAGGTGAGGCTTCGACAGTCACCAGCTGCTTCGCGGGATGGAGCGTCGTCCAGGCTTTACCGTCATCCGACACCGCGATGGCCGACTGGCTCGTGACCGCCACGACATGGCCATCCTGGCCCACCAGGCCGTTCACGATGACCGCCGTAGCCTGCCAGGACGTGCCGTCGGCGGACACGTACGCCTCGTGAGGGGTTATCGACGAGCCGGTGTAGGTCGCCTCGGGCGCCACCACGTAGCCCCTGCTGGTAGCTGCGATGGACGCCAGACCGACGCCGGGCAGGCCCCGTGTGTCGACCCGACTCCAATGCAAGCCGTCGGCCGAACGCCAGACGAGCGGGCTGGTGACCGGGCCGAGGGAGACCGTCTTGGCCGGAATGACCTGCGCGCCGACGGCGAGGTAACCTGCGGGTCCCTTGACGACGCCGTGAATCGCGACCGGATATGACGCCGGATCGAGGTCGCTGGCAAACGCCGACGCGTCGAGCGGCCGGAAGCTGGAGCCGTCGCCGCTGAACCACAACCGCACCTGCGCGGTCCGGCTCGTCCCTACGACGAGGGAGCCCTGATCGACCGGGAAGAACGCAAGGCTCTCGACCCCGTCGAATGTCCCGGCACCGATCTCCTGCCAGGCCAAGCCGTCGAGCGCGTAGGCCGCGCGCGCGGTCGACGGCGTTGGCGAGGACGCCGGCGACGAAGTACCGGTGGGGCTCGCGCCGGACGCGCCGACGGGGCCTTCGCTGGTTCCCGCGTGACCTCCCGGGAAGCGGACGAGCAGCGCGGCAGCCAGCACGACGACCACCAGTCCGGCCATGCTGAGGCCCGCCAGTGCCGGTCCCCGATGGACGTGCTGCGTATGCGGACGCTCGCCATCCGGCACGGTCAGGGTTCCCGGGAGCCGCCGCAGCGCATCCGGGGCCGCAGGACGAGGGGCGTCCGCGAAGAAGGCCCGCACCCGACGGTCGAACTCGTCGTTCTTCATCGCCCGGCCTCCTCTCGCTCGAGCTCGGGTCGCATGCGCCGGCATGCGGCTCGGAGACGCCATTTCACGGTCCCGCTCGGGATGCCGAGGAGCCGCGCTATCTCGGCCACCGAGCGATCGTTCCAGTAGTGCAGGACGACCACCGCGCGCTGGTCCGGGCCCAGCAGCCGGAGCGCGCGACCGACGGCGTCGCGTGCCAGCGCCGAAGCGAACGGATCGGCCGCCTCGGGCTCGTGATCCCCCAACGGCACGAACGGGACGACCCGCCGGCGGCGGAGCTGATCGCGGCACACGTTGACGACGATCCTGGTCAGCCACGGCCCGAACCGCTCTTCGTCCCGCAGCCGATCGAAGCCGCTCCAGGCGCGAGCCACGGCCTCCCCGGCGGCATCTTCCGCCTCAGCCGCGTCGCCCAGCAGGTAGCCGGCCAGCTGGTAGGCGTGGTCGATCTCGGGCCGCAGCAGGCGCTCGAAGCGCTGCCGGGCGGTCTCGGTCGCCACCCCGCTCAGGGCGAGCGGCATGTGCATCCCTCTCCCTCGAATGCAGGCGCCGGGCCGATCCCGCCGCTTCACGCATCCAGACGAAGCATGGCCCTCGCCGGTTGGGTCCGCCCGCCGCTAGCGCAGGCCGACGGTCGCAACCGCGGGTTCGTCGGCCGGCGTCGCCCGAAGCCTGCGCGCGAGGACCAGCCACAGGGCCAGCAAGCCGAATACCGACGACGACGTGAGGATCGTCACGAGCGGCGCGAACGCCACCGATTTCGATGGCGGGTACATCCACAGCAAGGTTTGCACGGACGTGCCGACGATCCAGCACGCCAGCAGGACGAGGTCGAGGCGCAGCAGCCGCCCGAACCTGAGGTCCGGAACCTCGACTGCGATCAGCAGACCGGCGGGAACCAGAACCATGACCTGGTTCCAGTAGGTTCCCTTCGGGGCCCCGATGAGACCGGCTACAAGGGCAATCCCAAGTCCGAGAGCCAGGCCGCGACGACCTCGAAGCCCGACCCTCGACTGCCACAGGATCCAGAGAGTCGCCAATCCGAACAGCCCGGTGAGGATCAGCATCGGCAGGCGCGGATCGAAGGCGTGGTTCCAGAGCGGGACGGTCCGTTCGGAAGGCAGGACCAGCCGGCTGACGAAGCCGTTGATCGACTGGTTCGTGAAGTAGGAGTCGGGTTCCAGGAGCGCGGTCAGTCCCCCGCTGCCGTCTCCCGCCCAGGGCGCTAGGACCGTGGCGAGAGCCAGCGAGCCGACGGCGCCGACTGCCAGCGCGCCGGCAGCGGCCCATCGACGTCCCAGGATGAGCGGCACGGCCATCGCCCCCGGCGTGAGTTTCACGATCGCCGCCAGACCGACGGCGAGGCCGCCGAGGATCCCGCGTCTGGTCCCCCCGTCCAGGATCGCCATCGCGCCGAGACCCAGCAAGGGCATGAGCACGAGGCCGGCCTGCCCGTTGGCGATCGTTCCGTACACGGACGGATACAGGCCCGCGGCGGCGGCGAGCAATAGCCGTCTACGGGCCAGACCGACCTGCGAGCCGTGGGCCCAACAGATCCACGCGGCGACAGTCAGCCCGAAGGGGAGCAGGCCCAGCGCGTTGAACGCCAGGACGGCGACCGTGAACGGCAGGGCCGCGAAAGGAATCATCGCCACCGCAAATGGGAGTGGATAGGAGTACCCCGTCCCGACCACGAAGTGCAGCCCCTGAGCGTTCGCGAGCGCTGCCAGGGCGTGCTTGTCGTACGGGGAGTCGCCCATTGTTATCAGCTTTGCCGCGAGCCAGAAGTCGTGGAAGTCGTTGAACCCGTTGCCGCGGCCCATGACCGTGGAACCGATCCACCAGGCCAGCGGGACGGCGATGGCCACGGCCGCCAGGGCCGCGAATTCGCGGCGCGACCATCCGGAGGGGCGAGTCGCCGGGTGGCTGAGCGCCGGGACGGCCGTGTCCCGCGAGCCCTCCGATGCTTCCGTGTCGCTAGCCACGAGCCTGCAGCTGCCTGCGTCGGCGCTTGAAGAGCGTCGCCACCCGCAGGGCCAGAACGAGACGGAAGGCCTCCATGAAGATGCCCATGCTCATCTTCGAAGTGCCTACACGCCGCTCCTCGAACGTGATCGGGACTTCGACTATCCGTGCCCCGGCCAGGCGAGCGCGGAAGGTGGTCTCTATCTGGAATGCGTATCCGCCGGCGTGGAGTCGATCCAGATCGATCTGCCGGAGCGCGTCGGAGCGCCAGGCCTTGAACCCGCCGGTCAGGTCCCGATACGGCATCAACAGCACCACGCCGGCGAAGACGCTGCCGCCTCTGCTGACGAGCCGTCGCATGATGTTCCAGCGCGGTATGTGGCCGCCTTTGACGTAGCGCGAGCCCAGAACGACGTCGGTGCCGCCCGAGCGGAGCGGCTCGAGAAGAGGCTGCAGGAAGCGGACCGGATGGCTGAAGTCGGCGTCGATCTGGACCACGATGTCGGCGCCGCGGGCCAGGACGTCGGCGAAGCCGGCCACGTACGCGCGGCCCAGACCCTGCTTGGATTGGCGGTGCAGGACCGCGACCGCAGGCCGCTGGCGGGCCAGCTCGTCGGCGAGCTCGCCGGTGCCGTCCGGGGACCCGTCGTCGACGATCAGAACGTGAGCCTCCGGCACGGCCGACAGCACGGCTTCGGTGATGGGGCCGACGTTGTCGCGTTCGTTGTAGGTCGGGACGATGACCCAGATCCGCGGGCGCGGGTCGGTGCCGGCAGTTTCTCCGGATGACGCGGCTGTGGGGGTGACGGCGGGCATCGGGTTCCATCGTGCGAGAGGGTCGCGGGCGAGAATACCCTCTCTCTCCCCTACCCTGCTGGACAGCCGCGCCATGGCTCGGCCACGACCGCGCGGCGATGCCGGCAACCGGTTCCGGGCACACAAAAATGCCCAGAGGAACCGTTCAATCGGACTGCGGATCCGCGTGTGCTGGCCGCTTTGGTCGTCGCGGGCGGGACATCCGAGGACATCTCACTCGTGGCGGCCTGCGCTCCGGCCACTGCCGGAACTGCCACCGGCTCCTCTACATTCCGACTTCCGCGACCCCTAATCTGCGCTTCCGAACCAGGTGCTCTTGCGAGTCCTTAGCTCTTCCGCGAAGATCGAAGACCGTTTCCGTCAAAACCGCTGAGTCGGTGTCGATCTCGCTGGCCCCTCCGGGCAAGACGAATAATGTACCCGGGGCCAGCTGACGGGAAGGGGCTTATCCACCAGTTTCGCGAGCCGCGCCACCTGTTTAGGGAGTTGTCCACGCACTGCCAACAAAGGCCGGTGCTTTGGTGTCGTGGTCCTCTTTGGGCTAGAACGTGCGTTCTAGGACTGGCCGATCTTTCGTCTGCGTCAGGCCTCGTCGCCGGCCCGCAGCGACTCGTGCCAGCGGCCCGAGGTCGCCTCCAGCTCCCCGGCCAGGGGCGGGCTGACGCGACCGCGAACTCGCACGTCGGAATTCCGGTAATCGAGCTCGACCGTGCCACGCTCGCGGACCCGGGCGATCAGCTCCCCGGCCCGATATGGGATCGTGACGTCCACGTCCACCCAGAGCGAAGCCAGAAGCGCGGATAGCTCGGCCTTGAGCGTCTCGAGCCCGAAGCCCGTCACCGCGGAGATCAGGACCGTGCCGGCGATCGCGGGGCCGGGCGTGTCGCCGTTGCGGGCGGAGGCGTCGATCAGGTCGGCCTTATTGAAGGCGACCAGGCGCTGCTTGTCCCCCGCCCCGAGCTCCTCGAGGACCGTTTGAACGGTCGAGCGATGCTCGGCGAAATGGCGATCTGAGGCGTCGACGATCTCCACGAGCACGTCGGCGCGTGTCACTTCCTCGAGCGTCGCCCGGAACGCGTCGACGAGCTGGTGCGGCAGCTTGTGGATGAAGCCGACGGTGTCGGTCACGATGACTGTCTGGCCCTCTCCGAGCTTGACCTGGCGAGAGGTGGGGTCGAGCGTGGCGAACAGGCGGTCCTCGGCCTTGGCCACCTCTGAGCCCACCAGAGCGTTGAGGAGCGTGGACTTGCCGGCGTTGGTATAGCCGACTATGGCTACGGTGGGGTACAGCCGGCGGTCTCGGGCACGGCCGGCCGTCCGCCGCTGCTCGGCCACCTGCTCGACGCGCTCCTTGAGCTTCTTGATGTGGTCGCGAACCAGGCGCCGGTCGGTCTCGAGCTGCGACTCACCGGGGCCGCGCGTGCCGATGCCGCCGCCGGTTCGCGACAGGTGCGTCCACAGTCGAGTCAGCCGCGGCAGCTGGTATTCGAGCTGGGCGAGCTCGACCTGGAGCCGGCCTTCGTGCGTCTGGGCGTGCATGGCGAAGATGTCCAGGATCAGGCGCGAGCGGTCGATCACCTTGGTCTTGACTGCTTCCTCGAGGGCACGCTGCTGGGCGGGCGAAAGCTCGTCGTCGGCGATCAAGATGGTGTAGCCGGTCTCCGACCTGGCGGCGACCAGCTCGTCCACCTTGCCCTTGCCGACGTAGAAGTTCGGGTCGACATGGCGGCGGTTCTGCCACTCGGCGCCCACGACCTCGGCGCCGGCGGTGTCGGCCAGGCTTGCCAGTTCGAGGATCGACTCTTCGGCCGTCCAGCCGGGGTCTTCGCCGCAATCCACGGCCACGAGGAACGCCCGCTCGGCGCGAGCGGTCAAGTCGATCATGTCTTTAGGCATACCGGGGCAGGATAGCCGAATGCCGCGTCTCGGCCCCGCGGCAGGTCTCGGCCCCGCGGCAGGTCTCGGGGCAGGTCAACCGGCGCTCGCGGCCATGCCAGCGGCGAACAGCACTCCGAACACGAACGTCAGGCGGGCTGTTCCGCGCAGGACCTGGTTGAGCCGGCGAGGCTCGGCGTCTGCGCGCACGGTCCTCCAGAGCGGCACGGCGATCGGGATCGCCAGCAACGGCAAGAGAGCCGGCGGCCCGGCCGCGACCGAAGCGCCCGCCGCCCAGGCCGCGACAAGGCCGACAGGAACGGCCCAGGCGACAATCAGACAGCCCAGATACTCGGCTCGCGCGAACCCCTCTCCGAAGATGACAGCGAGCGTTCGCTTGCTGGCGGCCCGGTCCGTCGACGTATCCCGGAGGTTGTTTACCACCAGGATCGCCGTCGCGAGACTGCCGACCGGGATCGCGGCCAGAAAGTACAGCGGCTCGATGGTGCCGGATTGGAGCGCCGCCGTTCCAACAACCGCCGCGGGCCCGAAGAACAAGAAGACGAATAGCTCGCCGAGGCCGTGGTAGCCGTACGGGAACGGGCCGCCGGTGTATGCGAGCAGCGCCACTATCGCCGCGATTCCGAGAGCCACCACCCCGGGTCCGCCGATGGTTGCGAGCCAGCCCCCGATCGCCGTGGCGATGACCAGCGCTACGGCGATGGCTCCTTCGAGCTGTCTTGCCGTCACGAGGCCGGAGGCGGCTACCCGGGTCGGCCCGAGCCGGTCCGGCGTGTCGGCGCCGCGCCGGAAGTCGGAGAGGTCGTTGGCCATATTGGCGGCGCTCTGGAGCAGAAATGCGATCGCCACGCAGCCCAGGGCGGTGTCGGGCCGGAATGGCGCGCCGCCGGCCACGGCCGCGCCGAGCCCGACCAACACCCCGCTCTGCGATGCGGGCAGCGTCGCCGGTCGAATCGCCAGCAGCCACGTCCGAAGAGTGCCGGGCGGGGACGGGCTCATCGTGCCAAGGGCATGGAATCTGCCCCGAGGCCGGCGAGGTATCCCTCGACGGCCTCGACCGCGTGATCGATAGGCAGCTCGCGGGTGGCGTCGAGCCAGAGGACGTCCGGCTCGCGGCGGAACCAGGTGGCCTGGCGGCGCGCGAACAGGATGTTGCGCCGGGCATCCTTCGCCACCGCGGCGTCCAGCTCGAGGCGGCCCTCGATGACCGCCAGCGCCTCGGCGTAGCCGATCCCCGAGAAGCTGGAGAGCGTCGGGGAGTATCGGGCCACCAGTGCCCGCGTCTCGTCCACGAGACCTGCCGCGAACTGGGCTCGTGCCCGGGCGTGGATGCGCTCGCGCAGGGCCGGCGACTCGACGGAAAGCCCCAGCCACAGGACCGGCCGCCCGTAGCCGCGTGGCTGGGGCAGCGGCACGTCGCCCCGGAGGCGCGCGATCTCTACGGCCCGAACCACGCGACGCGGGTTGCGCAGGTCGATTTCGGCGGCGCGGGTGGGCGCGAGGCGGCGCAGCTCCCCGACGAGCGCGGGCAATCCCTCGGCTGCGAGCGACGCCTCCACGGACGCGCGGACTTGCGTGTCCCACGGCAGCTCGCCGACCGCCAGGCCCCGGGCCACGGAACGGAGATAGAAGCCCGTCCCGCCGACCAGCAGCGCGACGGCGCCGCGTTGGGCGATCCCCGCCAGCGCCACGGCCGCGCAACCCGTGTAGTCCGCCACGCTGAACGGCTGGTCTGGGTCCACCAGATCGAGGCCGTGGTGGGGAACGCGGGCTCGCTCCTCCGCCGTGACCTTGGCCGTGCCGATGTCCATGCCGCGGTAGACCTGGCGCGAGTCCGCGGAGACGATCTCTGCGGCGACTCCCCGGGCTCCGAGCGCCTCGGCCAGCGCCAGCGAAAGGGCGGTCTTGCCGGTGGCGGTCGCGCCGGCCAGGACGATCAGCGGCGGCAGCCCGCCGGGGGCGGCCGCTTCGGCGGCCACCTACGCGCTCGGGGCCAGGACGCGGCCCCGAAGCGCGAACGGGCCGGCATGTTCGATCCGCACCGTTACGGCGCGGCCCACCAGGCTCGGATCGCCGGCCAGATGGACGAGCTTGTTGTGGCGGGTCCGGCCGGCCAGCGCGACGCTCCCCTCCCCCGCCGAGCCTGCCAGCGCCG
>JGIcombinedJ21911_10000058_pt1 | contig 24721 bp, 22 predicted proteins | sample BarGraNGADG00211_FD_21911 | JGI IMG/M metagenome (IMG submission 21911)
GGCCGGAGCGCCCTCCACAGAGATCTGGACGACGCCAGAGGCTCGGGCGGACGAGAGCAGCCGCGAGACCTTCGAGATGGAGAAGCCCGTGAGCGCCGCAATCTCCGGCTGACCCATGTCGCGGACGTAGTAGAGCTCCGCGACGAGTCGAAGCATCTCTCGCGGGCTCGCCGAGGCTCCGGCGGCGGCACCGGCGCCCGCTTCGGCGGCGGCGCCCGTCGCTGCCGGGCCGCTTACGCCGCCGTCACCGCTACCACCGATGGCCATCGAACCAGGCCTCCTTGACAAGCTCCGCCCCGAGCCGCGAACATACCCTCGACAGCGCTGCAATACCTTTCGTGAAAATACTTGCAGCCACGAATGCCAGGGTCACATTACCATCACGGAGGCATCAAGTTGCGCGCGTTCCGCATCGTTCTCGCCGGCCATGGCTCGTTTCCGGCTGCGATGCTCGCCACCGCGGAATTGATCTGCGGGACGATCCCCGAGGCTCTGGCAGTCGGTCTGGACCCGCACGAAACCCCGGACAGTTTCGCGGAGAAGATGCGCGCCGCGATCGGCCACGACGGCCGACGGGTCCTCGTCCTGTGCGACCTGCTCGGAGGCACTCCCTACAACGTGGCTTCGTCGATAGCGCGGCGATCGCCGAGGGTCGCAGCCGTGGCGGGGACGAACCTGGCGATAGTCGTCGAAGCGGCTCTGGCGACCGATCCCCTGGACGATGCGTTCGCCGACCGCCTGGTGGAGCTCGGGCGTGCCGGCATCACCGAGACCGGCCGCCATCGCGTTCGCCGCGCCTCGTAACGCCGCCCTACGCGCCATGAGCTTCCGCCTCGTCCGTATCGACGACCGCCTGATCCACGGTCAGGTCGTTGCCGGCTGGCTACGCGCGCTCGGCGCCAAACGCATCGTGATCGTGGACGACGCCACCGCCCGTGACGAGTTCCTGCGTGAGGTGCTCACGCTCGCCGCTCCTCATGGAGTGCCCGTCGAGGTATTCGGTCTCGCCGACGGGGCGACCCGCTGCCTCGAGCTGGCGTCGGGGCCCGAGCCGGTCATCGTCCTGGCCCGCTCGCCCCAAACGATCGTCGGATTGCGGCAGGCCGGCGTTCCGATCGAAGTCGTGGACCTGGGCGGCATGGGCGCAGGACCGGGCCGTCGCCGCCTCCACAAGACGATTTCCGTCAGCCCCGAGGAACTGGAGTCGCTGCGGGAATTGGAAACGATGGGGACACGGGTCGAGATACAAATCGTCGCCGACGATCGCCCGATCCCGTTCCGGTCGCTGGATTCGAACCTATGAGCCGCCACGCGGGCGGCCTCGAGAGGAGCCACATGTACAGGAAGTCCGCGGCGGTCGGCGCCGCTCTGGCGCTGGCGATGCTGCTCGCCGCGGCCATGCCGGCAACGGTGTTGGGTGCGAGCTCCGCCTCGGGAGCGCCGGCCTCCGCGCACACGATCACGGTGAGCGTCTGGCAGGCCGCCCTCATCGCGATCGGCTACTACCTGGCCAACAGCCCGTGGCTGTTCGGGCTGGCCTTCTTCACGCTGTATCGCCCCCTCGTGGCCGGCTTCCTGGTGGGCCTGATCCTGGGCGACCCGGCCCAGGGAACGCTGATCGGCGCGGCCATCAACGTGCCGTATCTGGGGTTCATCTCGGCCGGCGGCAACCTGCCCGCAGACGCGAGCCTGGCCGGCTGGATCGGCACGACGGTCGCCCTCGCCAGCGGGCTCGACCCCACGAAGGCGGTCGCGATCGCGTTTGGCCTTGGGCTCCTTGGCACGATCATCTTCTACGGCCGAATGGCGGTCGACTCCGTCTTCGCCCATTGGGCGGACGCGCGGGCCGAAAGGGCCGACATCGCCGGCGTCGCGTTCATGAACCTGGTTCCGGGCCAGGCATTCCTGTTCGTCGTCAGCTTCGTTCCGGTGTTCTGGCTGGCGCTCAACGGCCCGACCGCCGTCCAGGACGCGCTCAACGCACTGCCTGTCTGGACGGTCAACGGGCTCGTCATCGCGGGCGGCATCCTGCCCGCCATCGGGATCGCGCTGAACATGCGCTTCATCTTCCGCGGCTCCGCGATCCCCTACTTCTTCATCGGCTACATCCTGATGACGGCCACGCACAACTCGCTGTCGCTGGTGGTGGTCGCCGCCCTGGGGCTTGCGCTGGCGTATCTCCACCTGAGCTTCGTCCGGCGCGATGCGCCACTTCCGGCCGAAACCGCGGCCCAGGCCTCAGTGGCGGCCCAGTCGGCGGAGGCCGCCTCGGCTCCCGCGGGCACGGCGCCCGTCGCCCGCCCGAGCCTGGGCATTCGTCTGACCCGCGGCGATCTACTCAAGTCATGGGCGCTGTGGACGTTCTTCGCCCACGCCAACTACAACTACGAGCGCCTCCAGGGGACGGGCTTCGCACACGCGATGACGCCAATCATCAGGCGCCTCTACACGACCGAGGACGAAATCCGGGCCGCCCTCAAGCGCCATCTCGTGTTCTTCAACACCGAGCCGAACTTCGGCAACGTGGTACACGGCACGGTGATCGCGATGGAGGAGCAGCGGGCCAACGGCGCCGCCATCGACGATGACGCCATCAACTCGGTCAAGTCCGGGCTCATGGGTCCGATGGCCGGCATCGGCGACACACTCAGCCAGAGCACCATCACGCCGATCCTGCTGGCGTTGGGCATCGGCATCGCGGGCGGAAAGGCCAGCGGCACGGCCGTGCCGACGCTCGCCGGAGCCACCGGCAATCCGCTCGGCGCGATCATCTATGTGGTGCTCGTTTCCGTGGTGATCGTGGCTATCGGCTACACCGCCTGGATGCAGGGCTACTCCCGCGGCCGGGCATTCGTGACCGACATCCTGCGTTCCGGCGCGATCGACCGCGTCCTCATCGGCGCCGGGGTCATGGGCAACATGGTGCTGGGCGCGCTGGCCGCAAGCTTCGTGGTCGTGAACCTGGCGCCAACCGTGACCATCGCCGGCGCCCAGATGAACCTGCAAGCCGCGGTTCTCGACCCGCTCTTCCCGGGCGCACTGGCCCTTGGTCTGGTCATCATGACGTGGTGGCTGCTGCGGCGGCGGGTCAATCCGCTGGCCCTGCTGGTGGCCTACCTGGTCATCTCGATCGTGGCGGCGTATCCGTTCTTCGGGCCGGATCACACCACGTCGAGCGATCCGGCGGCTCAGTACCAGGTCTGTACGTCCTCGCTGCTGCACCCGTACTACGCGTGCGGGACGCCGCCGGCGCCTTCCGCGCAGCCGTAGAGCGGCGCTAGGGGGACGGCCGCGGGCGGAACGGCGCTCGGGCGGAACGGCGCTCGGGGGGCCTCCCCTTCCGGAGCCGCACTTCCGTCGATTCTGCCCGGATCGGGCTACATAGCCGGCATTTCGGGTTGGCGGCGCCAGGGGCTGCCCATCTGGTGGGCACATCGCACGCGGCGACGTCGACGGATCGGCTAGGGACGTCGATTCTGCCCAGGGGGTGAGCGGAGATGACGTTTCGTGGTCGGGTGTGGCCGGGACCAGCGCGGGAAGGTCGAATCTAGCCCCGGATTCGGGCAGTTTCGGCAGGTCGCAACCCGAGGTCGCTATGCCATGTCGCGTATGCCACCGGGTGGACGTCACGGCCACCAAACCGAGCCCTCGGGTCGGACAGGTAGCGGGATTCGGGCAGATCGAGCACCCGTCGGCCGCGAGGGCCCAGCACGTCGGCCGCGAGGGTCGGGCGCGTCGGTAGCGAGCACGGCCCAGCACGTCGGCCGCGAGGGTCGGGCGCGTCGGTAGCGCGCGGGTCGGACACGTGGACGGCCTCGTCGGAACGATCCGCGCGCCCGCAGACCACCCCGCCGCGGTGGGCTAGGATGGGATAACCCTGACGCCCCGTCTCGGGCGGCTTGTGGCTCGGGCACGAAGGGCGGTTCGGTCCAGCGAGGATGTCCGTGGACACGCTCAGCCGTCTCGATGTCGACACTCTGGTACGTCGTGCCGAGGCCGAGTTCGACCGCTACGAGGTCCTGAAGGATCTGGTCGACGAGTGCATCGACCTGTCGCTCAACTACCGTCAGAGTGGGCATCCCGGCGGCTCGCGGTCCAAGGTCCACATGATGCTGGCGCTGCTTCTCTCGGGGGCGATGCGCTGGGACATCCGCCGGCCGTGGCTCCGGTTCGGCGACCGGTTCGTGCTTTCCGCGGGCCACGTCGTGCCGCTCGTCTACGCCACTCTGGCGGTGCTGAACGAAGGGCTTCGGGCGCGAACCGAACGGGACGCCGACCCGCGCTTCGCTTTCCCCGCGGACGGACGCTACGCCCTGACGTGGGAACATCTGCTGACCCTGCGGCATCGCGGCGGGCTGCCCGGCCACGCCGAGATGGCTGGACGAACGCTCTTCCTCAAGGCCAACACGGGGCCCTCGGGCCACGGCATGCCGTTCGCCGCCGGCGAGGCGCTGGCGCTCAAGTTGGCCGGCGCGGAGCAGGTCAAGGTTTTCGTCGTCGAAGGCGAAGGCGGTCTCACGCCCGGAGCCGCACACGAGACCAAGAACTCCGCCTGGGGCCTGGGCCTCTCCAACCTGGTCTTCCTGGTCGATTGGAACGATTTCGGCATCGACGAGCGGCCGGCCTCCGCCGTCGTCCACGGCACGCCCACCGATTGGTTCGCGCCATACGGCTGGCGCGTCACGGGCACACAGAGCGGCATGGAATGGGGGCCGGTGACGCACGCCGTCCTGGACGCCGCGCGCGGCGAGAACCCGGACCGCGCCCCGACGATGGCGTGGTTCCGAACGCAGAAAGGCCGCGGCTACGGCAAAGTCGACGCCGCCAGCCACGGCACGCCACACAAGATGAACGCCCCGGAGTTCTGGTCGGCCCGCAAGGAATTCATGGCCCGCTACGGGGTCGAATACGCCGGCGTCGACGAACCCGCCCCGGCCGAGCCCGCTGCGCTCGCCACCCAGGCGGAGACGAACCTGAGGACGGCAATCGGCGTTCTGCGGCAGAACGAGCCGCTCGTGACCTGGCTGTCCGATCGGCTGCTGGAGATCGCCGCGACCGTCCCCGAGGAGATCGAAGGCTTCCGACTCGGCGGCAAGGCGGCCGCCAACCCGGCCTCCGACCGCTCCATCTTCGACTTCGAGGCTTACCCGGCTGAGATGTGGCGCAAGCCCGGCGACAAGCAGCCCAATCGGGCCGGGCTGGCCGCCTGGGGTTCGTACGTCAACGCCGTTGCCCGACGCGACTTCGGCCGCCCGCTGTTCATCGCCTGCTCGGCCGACCTCGCCGAATCGACCAACATCGCGGGCTTCGCCAAGCCCTTTGGAGACATGCCCGGGTTCGGTTGGTACGAGCGCGACTCGAACCCGACCGGCGCGCTCATGCCGACCGAGATCACGGAGTTCACCAACGCCGGCATGATGGGCGGGCTCGCCTCGGTGAACTTCGCGACCGACCCGTTCGCCGAGTTCGACGGCTTCTGGGGCGCGTTCTCGACCTACGCATCCTTCAGCTACCTCAAGTATGGGCCGATGCGCCTCTTCAGCCAGCTGGCCCAGGACTGCGACCTGCGCGTCGGCCGGCTGCTGTACGTGGCCGGCCACTCGGGACCGGAGACGGCCGAGGACTCGCGTACCCACTTCGGCATCTTCGAGCCGGGCGTGACTCAGCTTTTCCCCGAGGGCCACGTCATCGACCTGCATCCCTGGGAGTACAACGAGGTACCGGTCGTGCTGGCGGCGGCCTTCGCCACGGACGTGCCGATAGTGGCGATCCACCTCACGCGGCCCGCCGTCGAGATCCCGGATCGCGCCGCGCTCGGGATGCCGAGCCATTTCGCGGCGGCGCGCGGCGCCTACGTCCTGCGCCCGTTCCATGAGGGAGAGCCCAAAGCCGGCACGGTCTTCGTCCGCGGGACGATGAGCACCGCCAACCTGATCCGGGTCTTGCCCGAGCTGGACGCGCGGCGCCTCAACGTCAAGGTGGTCGCGGCCATCAGCCCGCAGCTGTTCGCACGGCAGGACGACGCCTATCGCTCCACGACAGTCGAGCCGGCCGATCGCCTCGACTCGATGGTCATCACCAACGGCGCCTACAAGCTGATGCGCGACTGGGCCGACGACCCCATCGTTCGCGAGTACTCGCTCAGCTCGGATTGGGACGACCGCTGGCGAACGGGAGGCTCCGTCGACGAAGTCATAGAGGAGGCACACCTCGATGTCGGTCATGTCCTCGGTGCGATCGAGCGGTTCGTGCGCGAGCGCCCGGATCGGCTCAGGAGGCTGCGGGGTCGGCTCGAGGCCGCCGAGCGCCGGTAGTCTCGGGAGTCGCCGGTAGTCTCGGGAGTCGCCAGGCCGCTGTCAGGCTGGACCGTCAGCGTCCGGTCGCGTACCCGAGCCAGACGCCCATCATGTAGTCGGGATGCCCGTAGCACAGCACTTGGGCGCTCCCGCCCTGGTAGTTGACGCCCAGTTGAAGGAGCGTCTGACCGGTAGAAGGCGGCCGCGGCATTCGATGGGGTCGCCGAGGACAGTGCGGCCTGGCTGCCCAGGACGGCATCGATGACGTCCGGGTCGCCGAGGCGCGCCTGCGCCCCGTTCGCGTCGAACAGGCCGGGGCTCATGGCGTAGATGGCCCCGAACACGTCCGCCCGGTGCATCCCGACGCTGACGGCGCCAAAACCGCCCATCGAGTGGCCGGCGATTCCGGGGGCCGCGGGTTTCGCGACCGTCCGGAAGTGGGCGTCGACGTAGCTGACGAGATCGTTGGCGATCGCGTCTTCCCAGTTCCCGGTCACAGATGAGTTGACGTAGAAGCTGCCGCCGAGCGCGTTGAAGCCTCCGGTGAAGACCAGGATCACTTGGCCCGCTCCCGCGCTCGAGTCGAGGCTGCGCAGCAAATTGCCGGCGAGGGTTTCGCCAACGGTGTTGAAGCCGGCGAGGGAGTAGACGACCGGATAGCGCTTCCCGGACGTCGCATAGTCCACCGGCACGAGGATCGAGACCTGGACGACGGCCCGATCGCCCAGCAGGTTGCCGGCCAGCGACGGCGCGTCGATCTCGCAGAGCTGGTGCTGGAAGCCGGCGGTGGTGTCGCCGGCGGCACAGGCACTCTCGTCGGACGTGGCGCTCGGGGCAGGCGACGCCGCGCCCGAAGCCGGGGTCTGCGAGGAGGTCGGCGAGGAGGTCGGCGAGGTCGATCCCGAGCCACACGCGGCCAGCAAGACTGCGGCAATGAGGAGCGCCGCGCCGAAGCGCTCGCGCGGATGTCCAAACACGGTATTTCCTCGGGTTCGAGCAGGGGCTCCGCTCCTGACGGGAGCGCGGCGCCCTGTCAGTCCTTCCAGACGCAGCCCGAGCCTCGAGTGTTCATATCGGGCCTCAAGCCTCGGCCGCCGCCTGGCGGGCCCGCCCCTGCCGCCGGGCGAGAGGCGCCGCTATCGAAGCCGAGGGGCCACCAATGGCTCGATCACCGAGCGCATGCGGCGCAACGCCTCCTCGAGGTTGGCGCGCGAGTTCGCGTAGCTGAGACGGAGGTGGTCGCGGCCGACATGGCCGAAGGCCGTCCCCGCCAGAACGGAGACTCCGCCCTCGTAGAGCAGCTTGTCGGCCATCTCGGCGCCCGTCAGGCCGGTTCCGGAGATGTCGGGGAAGGCGTAGAACGCGCCTTCGGGAAGCAGGCAGGTCACTCCAGGAATGGAGTTCAGCCCGGCCACCACGAGGTCGCGGCGGACTCGGAACTCGGCCACCATCTCGTCCACCGAATCCTGCGGCCCGGTCAGCGCTTCGACTCCCGCCCACTGGGTCGCCGCGTTCGTGCAACTCACGCTGTTGACAAGCAGCCGGCTAAAGGGCGTCACCAGCGGCTCGGGCACGATCCCGTAGCCCAGACGCCAGCCCGTCATGGCGTAGGTCTTCGAGAAGCCGTCGAGCACGATCGTCCGTTCGGCCATGCCCGGCAGCGACGCGATCGAGACGTACTCGCCCTCGTAGATGATCCGGCCGTAGATCTCGTCGGCGAGGACCACGAGGTCGCGCTCGCGCGCAACGGCCGCGATCTGCTCCATGTCTTCACGGGTCGAGACGCCGCCGGTCGGGTTGGCAGGTGAGTTCAGGATGAGCAGCCGCGTCCGGGGCGTGACGAGCGTCGCGAGTTCCGCCGGATCGAGCCGGAAGCCGTTCTCCTGGCGGATCGGGCACGGCACCGCCTTGCCGCCGACGTAGTTCGCCATCGATTCGTAGATCGGGAACCCCGGGTCCGGGTAGATGACTTCGTCCCCTTCGCTGACGAGAGCGAGGATCGCGAAGAACATGACGGGCTTGCCGCCGGGCGTGACGACGACCCGATCCGGCGTCACGGCGAAACCCTTGCGAATGGTCGCGTCCGCGGCGATGGCGGCGCGCAACTCGGGAATACCCACAGTCGGGGTGTAGTGGGTCGCGCCCTGGTCGAGCGCACGCTGGGCGGCCTGGCGGATGTTCGCGGGGGTGTCGAAGTCGGGCTCGCCGATCTCGAGATGGATTACCGAGCGACCGGTCGCCTCCAGCGCTCGTGCCCGAGCCGCGGCTTCGAAGGCGGTCTCCGTTCCGATGCGATCCATGCCTGCTGCGAGTCTCATCGCCCGATCCTACATCGGCGGGCCGGGTTCGCCCACAGCTCGGCGCTGGAGCCGGCTCAAGTTTCGGGCGTCGAACCACCCGAAGGATGGGGAGGCCTGGAGGCCAGGGATTGATAACATCCGGTCATGCCCGACTTCTACGACATCGATCGAGCCAACGCCCGGCTGCCAGAGCTGCGCCAAACCCTGGAGGTGCTGCTGTCGCTGCGCCTGGAGTTGATCCAGGTTCGGGACAGGATCGCGGACCTCAACCTGCCGCAGCCGGTGATGGGCGGCGCATCGCCAGGGGCGTCTCCCGCCGGCGCCCGGAGCGCGGAAGTCGAGGCCGAGACGAACAGGCTGCGGATGCGCATGCAAGGCCTGGTCGATCAGATGCAGGCGGCGGTCATCGAGATCGACTCGTGGGGAATCGTCTTGCGGGACATTCAAACCGGCCTGGTCGATTTTTCGGCGCTGGTTGCCGGGCGGCAGGTTTGGCTATGCTGGCGCCTCGGCGAGGATGAAGTAGGCTGGTGGCACGAGCTCTCCGAAGGGTTCGGCGGGCGCCGCCGGCTGGAGGACCTGATCTGACTGAAGGCACGGGCCGTTCCGGAATCATCCTGCAGTACGGACGCCGCAAGGCCTACCGGCCGATACCGGCGGAACGCCGGCGCGCAGCTCTCGAGGCGGGCCTGAAGGCCTACGAACGGGGCAACTTCTTCGAGGCCCACGAACTGCTCGAACCGGCCTGGATGGGCACCTCAGATCTTGCCGAGCGAGCCCTCTATCAAGGCCTGATCAAGCTCGCGGCAGGTTACGTGCACGCTATCCGAGGCAATCCGATCGGAATGACCCGCAACCTGCATGGGGCTCGGAAGTACCTCGAGGTTTCGTTGCGTGCGGGTCCGGAACACAGCCTCAGCGCGGGGATCGACCTGCCCGCGCTGATCGTCGAGATCGACGCGCGGCTCGACGCTTTGATGACCCTCCCATCGGTGGTGAACACGATTCCTGCCGCCATGCTCGACCTGGCAGATACGCCGCCACCGATACGCTGACGTCGCGGTGAGCGCGGCTCGGGCGCGGCCCGGGCGAGTGCCACCGCTGCGACCACCCTGGGAACGCTAGCGCGCGACGTCGTCCATGGATTCGCTCACCAGGCGCCGGAGATCGGCCGCAGCAGACTCTCCCGACCACTCGAGCATCTGGAGCAGGTTGAGCAGGTCGATGAGCCGAACCAGGCGGCGCCAGCCTTTGGGCAGCGAGCCGCCGGCCGCGCGGTAGGCCGCCGCGAACGCGACGCCGAAGCCCGCCGGGCGAACGCGTTCGTCGCGCAGGAAGATCGCGAAGTCGAGTAGCGGCGACGCGGCACACGCGAACTCCCAGTCGAGCACGCCGCAGATGCGCCACGCGCCTGGGTCTTGCCGGACGAGCAGATTCCACGGCTTGAAGTCGCCGTGAGCCAGCACCGCCTCCCGCCAGATCGGCTCGACCTCGGGAGCGCTCGACACCGCAACGTGGCGGACTCTGGCGGACAGTTCCGGACCTAGATGCTCCGCGGCGGGGCCGTCCAGGGACGCGATCAGAGTCGGTGCCCAGGCGGGCATCGGAGCGGCGACTCTTAGCTCCCGGCCGCGCGCTCCCAGAAAACCCGTCGAGGGGAAGCGGGTCTGGTGGATTGCCGCCAGGACCGCTCCGCAGGCCGTTGCCAGCTCCAGGGCCGTCGCGGAGTCGCAGGCGCGCAGCACATCGTCGAGCGGTTCCCCTTCGATCCAATCCGCGAGCGCAAACGGCGGATCGGCAGCCGCGTCGGTGGCAAGCATTCTCGGCACGGGCGCCCGGTTGCGCACTTCGGCCATGACCGCAGCCTCGCGTGAGCAGGCCAACGGATCGGCGACGTAAAGGCGAAACGCCAGAGGGGAGGGAGCACCCGCGACCGTCAGACGGTAGTTCGAGTTGCGAAGACCGCGCGTCTGGCGCTCCGCCAGGAGGACGCGCGCGCCGGGGAAGAACGCACGGACGCGTCCCTCCAGGTCCTCGATCGACAGCTCGGCGAACGGGCGAGCCCGCTCCCAGTTGCGCTCCACGCCGCGATTCTTGCGCACCGTGGCACCCGCCGGGGCGCCGATCCGTGCAGCCCGTAGACTTTCCGCCGTGCCCGACCCCGCCGTGCCCGACCCCGCCGTGCCCGATCTCACCCGGACCTCCACCATGCCCACCATGCCGGCGACGCGCGGGCCGGACCGCCGCTATCACGCCGTCGCGCACCGGTTGGGGATGACGCCCGAACAGCTCGTCATCGCCGTCGGAGTCATGTCGGCCCTGGCTGTCGCGGCGCTCGATTCGACCGTCGTGTCGACCGCCATGCCGACCATCATCGGCAACCTCGGCGGCCTCTCCGAGTACGGCTGGGTCTTCTCGGCCTACCTGCTCGCCTCGACCGTGACGGTTCCGCTCTACTCCCGACTCGCCGACATGTACGGCCGAAAGCCGATCTTCCTGACCGGGCTCGCGCTCTTCGTCGGCGGCTCGATGCTGTGCGGCCTGGCCGGCTCGATGACGACGCTGATCCTCTTCCGAACGATCCAGGGGCTCGGCGCCGGAGCCGTCCAGCCGATCGCCTTCACGATCGCGGGCGACGTCTTCGAGAGCGAGCAGCGCGCCAGGATCCAGGGCCTCTTCTCCGGGGTGTGGGGAGCCTCCGCAGTTGTCGGGCCGGCGATCGGAAGCATCATCACGACTACGGTCGGCTGGCGCTGGGTCTTCTTCGTCAACGCGCCTGTGGGATTGGCGGCGGCGCTGCTCATCGGCCGGTTCCTGCACGAGCGAGTGGAGCGGCACCGTCACCGGCTCGACCTGGCGGGGGCGGCGATCCTGACCGCCGGCCTGGTCTCATTGCTGTTCGCGGCTACCGAAGGCGGCCAGCTGTGGGGCTGGACCTCGCCCGTGACGCTGGGCCTGGTCGTAGTGGCGGTGGCGCTCATCGTGTCGTTCGTGCTGTTCGAACGTCGGATCGCCGAGCCACTGATCGACCTGAGCCTGCTGGGCATCCCGGTCATCGCCGCGGGGCTCGCGATCGGCGGTCTTTCGGGCGTCGTGATGTTCAGCCTCTCGACCTACGTGCCGCCGCTGGTCCAGGGCGTCTTTGGCGGGACGGCGCTGCAGGCCGGAATCGCCGTGGCGGCGATGTCGATCGGCTGGCCGGTAGGCTCGATCGTCGGCGGGCGCGCACTGCTGCGGTTCGGCGCCCGACCCACCGTCCTGGTGGGGATGGCGATTCTGGTGGTCGGGACGATCGTCGTGACCCAGGCCATACGGCCCGGAACGCTCGGTGGCGGGCTCGTCGTCGCGGCCCTGGGTGAGGCGATAACCGGGCTCGGCATGGGCCTGTCGGCGACCACGATCCTGGTCATGGTGCAAGCCGCCGTGCCGTGGCAGCGCCGGGCCGTAGCGACGGGGCTGGTCCAGTTCAGCCGCACGATCGGCGGGGCCGTCGGCGTGGGCCTGCTGGGCGGAATCGTGACGGCGTCGGTGGGAAACAGTTCGGCGCAGATCCTCGATCCGATCGGCCGCAACTTCATTCCGGCGGCGCAGCTCGCGTCGATGCGCTCGGCGCTTTCCGGCGGCCTGGAGTGGGTGTTCGTCATCCTGGCCGTGGACGCGCTCGTGGTCACGGCGGTCGCGATCCGGATGATGCCGGCGGTCCGGATCGAGCGGCGGAGTGGTGCGGGCGCCACGCCGGCCGAGTCGGCGACGCCCGCACCCACTGGCCCAACCCCGTCGAGCGGGTCGGCGGCCCAGCCAGCCGCTCAGCCAGCCCCCCGCTCAGACGCCCGTTCAGCTGCCTCCGACGCGAAGTAACGCGACGGCATCCGCGTAGTCGCGGTATCTCAGCCTGGTGCCCGCGCGCTCGCCGAGTCCCAGCCATCGACGCCGGTCACTTCGCCTGCCCTTCTCCGGGTCGAAGACGACCAGGATCGAGCGCCGGCCGTTTGGCGGCGGCTCCCCGCGCCACCACGCCTCGAACGCGCCGAGCGGGTCGGGGCAGACGCCGGCTAAGCTGGCCGCATGGCCGCGGACCTCTCGAAGCACCTCGCTCCGCCATAGGGCGATGCCGGCGCGCTCTGCCAGCTCGGCGCCGAGGGAGCGCCGCTTGGCATTGAAGCTGCCGAACGCGTCCTGCAGATCGGGGAAGCGGGTCCGGTTTTCGATGTGGAGCAGCGCGGCATGCTCCGCCGACCAGGCCACCAGGTCGGCGCGCCCGGCGAACTGGTAATGCTGGAAGGGCTCGTCGAGCCCGACCGCGAAACCGATCGCTCGCAGGTGGGCAGCCTCCGCCTCGCCCATGGCGGCGTGAACCGGATCCGCGGCGCGCCGGGTCAGCGGTTCGCGTCGGCGCGGGTCTTCGAGGCCGAACTCCGCCCGGAGACGCAGCGCGTCGGCCAGTCGGACGTACGTCTCGAGCGACCCGAGTTCGCCCGCTTCGATGTCGTGAACGGTCGTGAGCCCGACCCCCGCGAGCTTGGCCACGACGCTCAACGTCAAGCGGCGGCGAATGCGTTCCTCGCGCAAGGCCAGGCCGAGTGTCACTGTGAGCCTCCGCACCTCGCGTTCCGCCCGTCGATCTCTTGCCATTTGGCCGCTTGGCTCCGCTCCGAGCCGAGGATCCTGCAGGATTTCGGTGCTACCGAAAGGATTCGGCTTGGCGCGCACGATCTGCCCCTCCAGTGCCGAGCCAAGACGGCTCGGATGCGCCTCAGGATGCCAAGCACGCCTCATCTGGCCCTTATCGGTGGCCGACCTCGAGGACCAGGGCGCCGCCCGGTCCTCGACTCTGCGCCGGACCGCGATTCGCTTCGGTGCCACCGAAAATTCGCGAGGTAAGCTCGGGGACCGGGGCCCGGCCCGGCGGGGGTCGCCGCGCGACTACTCCCGCAAGACCGCCACGCCTGTCGCGCTCCCCAGTCGGCGCGCCATGACCGCCACCGCCTCCGGGTTCGAGTCGACGAGCAGGAAGCGCCGGCCAAGCTCGAGTGCCGCCGCTCCTGCCGTGCCACTCCCAGCGAAGAAGTCCGCGACGACTCCCCCCACCGGACAGGAGGCGGAGACTACACGTCGCAGCACCGCCACCGGCTTTTGCGTGGGATAGCCCGTCCGCTCCACGCCGCTCGGCGGCACGATCGTCTGCCACCACGTGTCGGTCGGAAGCTTGCCGCGAGCTGCCTTCTCGGGACCGACCAGTCCAGGCGCCATGTACGGGATCCGCTCAACCGCCTCGGCGTCGAACCAGTAGCGATCCGGATCCTTCACGTAAACGAGGATGTCGTCGTGTTTGGCCGGCCAGCGGTTCTTCGTGCGGGCGCCGTAGTCGTATGCCCAGATGACCTCGTTGAGGAAGCACTCGCGCCCGAAGACCGCGTCGCACAGCACCTTCGCGTAGTGCACTTCGCGCGGATCGAGATGAAGGTACAGGCTGCCTGTGGGAGCGAGCACCCGGCGCATCTCGACCAGGCGCGGCTCGAGGAAGTCCAGGTAGTCGTCGTGGACGTCGAGATAGCTGTTGGCTCCCAGCTGGATCGTCCGGTAGCGTCGTCCGCCGAACCCGGTCCGATCTCCGCCCTCGGGATCGGCGACGGTCCGCAGCCGCCGCAGGGTTTGCCGCTTGCCCGTGTTGAACGGCGGGTCGATGTAAACGAGGTCGATCGAGTCGTCCGGCAGCGCAGCCAGCACGGTCAGGTTGTCGGCCAGCACGATCCGCCCGATCGCCCCGCCCAGGATGTCGACCCTGTCAGCCATGCCGCGAGATCCGGCTACGACGTCATTTCGGGTAGCGGCCCGTCAGCTTCTTCCAGACACGGTGCGGGGCGTGGAAGGCGGGCGCCCCCGGCAGGAACATGTAGGGGCACAGGCCCGCGACGACGTCGATGTCGTGTTCCTCGCAGAACTCGATCGCCGTCTTGGTCTTGGCGCCCGGCGCCATCCCGCCGTACATCCAGACGTGCTTGATGCCGGCCTCGGCGCAGTCGGCGACTACCTGGTCCGTCGACTTGGCCGAGGTCATGATCAGCGCACCCTCGACGGGCGGATCGATGTCCTGGACCCGGGCAAAGCACGGCTGGCCGTCGATCTCCTTGGCCACCGGATTGACCGGGATCGCCTCGTAACGGCGCTGCCGGAACTCCTGCCACAGCGCCGTCCCGAAGCCTTTCGGGTGACGCGACACGCCCACGACGGCGATGCGCTTGAGTCCGAGGAAGTCGTCGACCCGCTTCATGGTTGTCATGGGATCCCCTTTCTGTATGCCGGCGTAGTCTGCCACGGGAGCACCTGTCGGCGAAGGGTCGGACGGACCGACTCGGACGGCTTTGCGGCTCTCCGACGCGGTCCAGCATCATTACCGACGGCACTTTTGCGCCGATTCGAGCGCGGCCAACCTGTGGACAGCGGCCCCTCAACGGTCGGCGAGAAAGCAACGGTTCGGAGGAGACGCGGTGAAGAAGGCGGTCGTGGTTTACCGCTCCCATTCGGGAGTGACATGTGGCTACGGTGAGGAGATCGGGCGGTTCCTGACGGAACACGGCGTCGCGGCACAGGTCGTGTCCGTGGGCGAGTGCGACTTCGCGACCCTGGCCGACGCCGACTACCTCTTCCTCGGCTGCTGGACCAGCGGCATGTTCTTCGTCATGCAGCACCCCGACGGTCCGTGGCTCGCCTTCGTGCGCGACATGCCAGCGACCCCGAGGCCCAAGGCCGCGCTCTTCACCACCTACAAGATCGCCACCGGCAGCCAGTTCGGGAAGATGCGAGCCGCGCTCGCCGGCAAGACAGCGGCACCGAGTCTCGAGTTGAAGTCGCGCAGCGGCCATCTTTCCGGCGCCGACAAGCTCGCCCTCGCGCAATTCCTGTAGACCTGGGCGCGCGGCAGGGGCACGCGAAACATAACGCCGCCGCCTCGTCTGTGAGTAACGAGGCGGCGGCGCGGGATGGAGCGGCCGGTGGCGGGGAGCGCCTAGCCAAGCGATGGGTAGCCCGTCGTGTCGCTACCCCACCCCGGCCCGGAAATGGCTTGTCTCAGGCGATCAAATCGGGGTCTCCGTCGGGGTGACGGCCGGAGTGGGCGTTGGCTTCGGCAGGAGGTCCTCCAGCGCAGCCAGAGCCTTGTGGGCGTCCATGCGCGCGGTCCAGAACGCCATCCACGCTTGGAACAGCGACGTTCGGGCGGAAGTCAGAACCGGCGCGGCTGTACCGTCCGCCAGCTGCGTGGGCGTCAATGCCAGCAAAGTCGCCGGCAGCGGCGTCGCCAGGGGCGGGCGGCCGTCCGCGAAGTATTCGACAACGTCCCCGCGGCTCGAGGTCTCCACGACGCCACCACCGGCGAAGCGTGAATCTGCGGTCGGATGGGTGCCGGACCAGCGCATCACCTGACCGTTCGAGACCGTGGTGAGAGTCCCATCCGGGAGCCATCCGCCGTTGCCGACGTCAGTCGTGAGACCGGTCGCCAGATCGACGAGAGTTCCGGAGACGAGCAGGCTCGCGCCATTCGGGCTGAAGGCCACGTTCGGGTAGTCAGGCGGTACGCCCGAGCTCGCCGCGAGGTGGAGGCGCGGGAACGAAGCCAGCGTCTTCGACCCGGAGGACGACACGATCTCGAGGGATCCGGTCAGGTTGCCCAGAGATCCGCCGGGACCGTAGGTGGGATGGATCACTGCGAGCTTGCCGCCGTCCTGCGAGAAGGCGATCGGCACTCCCTGCCGGGACGCGCCCACTGAGTGACCGTTCCGGGTCACGTAGGTCGCGCCGTAGAAGTTCGCCCCGCTCTGGCCGACCACGGCCAGCTCGCCCGAGCCGCTTCCGACGAGCACTCCCCCGTCCAAACCTTCCGTGGTGTCGGGCGTGGCGTACTGGCCCGGCAGAGCACCGATCTGGTGGCCGGTTACGTCGACCAGCGCGATCGTGGACCCCGCCGCAAAGCGGCTTCCCAGGCCAGCGCTCGGCGAGGCGACCGCGACGGTCGTCGAGTCGACCCAGACGGCAGCCGTGCCATTCGCGCTCCCGGTCACGCGACCGGCGGCATCGCGGATCTGGATCCGACTGCCTCCCTGAGGTCCGGCGCTGACCTGAGCCAGGAGCATGTGGCCCCCGTCAGGAGCCCACGCGATCGGCCAGCCCGACAACGAGGAGACGCCGGCAGGAACGATCGGTCCCGGGGTATCCGTGGAACCGGGCGTCGGCGCGACTGTCGCCTTCGGCTGGGGAGTCGCTCCCCCGACGCCACTGGATTGCTCTTCGGCGGGCGAGACGCTCGGCCCGTTATCGGGCGCGGATGCGGAGGCTGACGGCTGCGGACTTGCCTGCCCCTCGGTCGCAGAAGGAGATTGGCTCGCGGATCGCGTGGCCGTGGGCGAGGGGCTCGTCGAGGGACGCGTCGCCGGGATCAGCTGAGGCAATTCGAACGCGAGTCCGATCGCCGCAACCAGCAGGATAGCCAGGGCGGCCGGAGCAAAGCGACGGAACTCGAATCCGGAGGCGAAGCCCCACGGGAGATTCGCCACCCGCCGCCGCGCCGATTCCCTGACGAGTATGGAGGCGGGAAGTGTCGTCTGGCGCCAGCTCGCGGCCAGCAGCCGGTCGGCCATGCGATAGCCGGAGAACAAGCTGCGGCACTTCTGGCAGCCTTCGACGTGACGCCGTTCCGCCTCACGCAGTCCGGCCAGGCTGCCGGTCTGAGCCACTTCGCCGAGCCGGTCGGACGAGACGTGGCTGGAGGGCATGGGGCTCACGCCGGCTCACCGGCGTGGTCGTAGCCGGCCAGCCGCTCCGCCAGGTGGCGTCGCGCTCGGTGCAGGAGTGTGGCGACGGTGCCACGGGTTACGTCCATTACTTGGGCTGCTTCCTCTTGTTCGTATCCGAGGCCGTAGACGAGGACGACGGCCACGCGCTCACGTCCGGGAAGCCGGGTGATAGCCGCCGACACGTCGATGGAGAGTGAAGGGTCCACTGGCACGAAGGCCACAATCTGATCTTCTGAGCCCTGTCGCCGCTGCCGCTTGAGATGCTCGAACGTCCGTCGGGCCGCGATGCGACGAACCCAGGCCTCGAGCTTGGCCTCGTCGCGGAGCTGATGCTCGCGTTCGCGGGCGTGAAGGAGAGCGTCCTGCGCGATGTCCTCTGCGCTCGATCCGGCACCGAGGGCACGACATAACACAGTGAGATCGGCGAAGAGCTTCGTGTAGTTGGCGTCAACTCGATCTCTTACCCCCACAACGAGGCTGGCTCCCTTCACATGAGTAAGAGGGCCCGGGGGCCCCCCGCGTTGACAAGCGCCGAAGATACCGTGCCAGAAACGACAAGAAGTGGGACGAGCCGGCGAAGACGCCCCGTGGCGCCGGCCGCGGCCGCGCCGCCGAACTCATCCACCTGAGGGGTCAGCCCACGAAAATGCCCCGGTCCAATGCCGGGGCGATGGGCCCGGATGCAGGGCGACTCAGGCCCAGGCTGCCCAAAAAGAGGGAGCAGGATCGGCCCCCAGTGGGGGCCGATCCTGCTCAGTGGTCAGATCGGAGAACGCCGGCTGAGAGCGTTCTCGATTCAGCCGCGGCCAAATGCGCGACGCCGGCCGCCCAAGCTGCTGACCACGAAGATGACAATTAGCGCACCGGCCACGGCGACGATGATGCTCGTCGCGTTGACGCCGGTCACGTTGAGGCCTGGGATCTTGAGAACTTGATCGGCGATCCAGCCGCCGACGACAGCTCCCACGATTCCGAGTACGACCATCATCAGAAGGCCTTCGCGGCTCCCGGCGATGAGACTTGCGATGAAGCCGGCGATTGCGCCCACGATGATCCAGGTCACGATCGTCATTTGGGGAATGTCTTGCATTGGGTTTCTACTTTCTGGAAGGCACAAGCCGAAAGCTGGGGAGCTACGCGAGGGCCGGATCGTGTCGGAAGACGCCGAGGCTCCAGATCACGATCAACTCGATGATGGTCCAGCCGACAAGAGCGACGACGGCGGCGACATCGAGCACGGAGCCGCCTGACGAAACGGCGCTGATCTGCAGGATCCCTTGGAACGGCGCCGCCAGGACCCCGCCAATGTTGTTGACGATCGAGACGAGCAGGTTGCCCGTTCGGGCATCGAGAAGCAGCAGCACGATCCGCAGTCCGAGCACGATCTGGATCAGGCCGAAGACCAGGACGACAATGCGGCGGGCCGTTTCGTTGTTGCTGGGCCGAACGTCGAGCTGGCGCCTGGTTACGGTCCGGTTGTTCGAGACACCGGACTCCGTTGTGCTCGGAGTGTCGGTGGTGACGCTCCGCTGTTCTTGGACTGTCATTGAGATCTTCTTCCCGGCGACGGACGATGGACCTGCATTCGGCCATGCAGCCGGCTGGATCCGTCGATCAGTGGTCGTTGTTCGATGGTGGACCTGCCGCCGGCCTGGCGCGAGGATGAAAACCCCCACCGACACCAGCGAGGTGCGGGCAAGCCGGAGCGGGACATCCTCGCCGTCAGGACCGCGCCGGTCTCGGGGCTGGGCCGGTTTGGTTAAGGCGGGATGCCATCGCAAAGCCGAAGATGGAAGCCGGAGCGAAGCCGGCCAGCGTGGCCAATCGCGGAGCCCCTGCGAGGCGGGGTCCGGCACCGAATCCGATCGAGACGGCAGCCAGCAGGCTGAGCGTGGAATCGGACATCGTTTGCAGCCTGGTTATCGTGCTCTCCGCACCTGACTGCGCGCGCCTTGCCGTCCCCGGGAGCTGCTGGGCAACTTGCCCGGCACGAAGCCGGACGTCGTCGGCGATCTGCGGCACGTGTCCCATAGCCTCGGAAGCTCCGGAGCGCACCAGTGCGAACTTTCCACGCCCGGCCTTGACCGCGTCTGTCGTCGTCATGTCAGAACCCCGGAGTGACACCGAGGCCGATGGCGAGCGCAAGCAGGATGCTCAAGACTCCCAACAGAAGGCCCAGTGCCTCCAGCTCGTCCCGACGGCCGCGCTCCGGCCACACCTCATCGATCGGCTGCATCGACGCCACCGAGGCAACGCCGTCCTGCTCGAGTACGGCAGCGTCGGTCGGCATCGACGGCGTCGGAGTGAACACCGAGTCGTGATGTCGGGTCGCGTCCATGGCCATCAAGCCTCTCGAGTTTACGGCTGGGCGAGACAGTCGCCCTAGTCTCGGAAATTAGGCTTTGACGGCCGGTCATGCGAGGATGTAAACCCTGCAATCTCCCCGCCCGGCGAGGCCCTAACGCGCCGCCGCCTGCGCTGCAACCGCCAACGGGAGGAACACGAGAATGAGCAGCGCGGCGAATGCGACGAGAAGGCCCGTTCGGAGTGTCGTCAGCACAAGCATTCGATAGGTCTTCATCGGGAGGCCGGGAACCTCGCGGGTCAAGTGCTCGGCGATATACTCGCCTAGGCCTTGAAATGTAGGCACCGGCGGCTCCGCCCGCGAGTATGGAAACCCTGCTGTGCGGTAGTTGTTAGGGCCCAAGATCCAGCTAGAGAGCGTGGCCATCGTGGCGAGACCGGCGGTCCCTGCGGAATCCCAGCTCGTCGTGATCGGCTCTTCGGCCGGCGGGATCGAAGCGCTGTCACGCGTCGTGGCGAGCCTGCCGCCCGACTTCCCGGCGCCTATCGTCATCGCCCAGCATCTCGACCCGCGCCGCCCCAGTCATCTGCACGAGATTCTGGCCCGCCACGCGACGCTGCCGGTGCGCGTGGTCGAGGAGCGTGAGGCGCTGGAGAACGGCGTGATCTTCGTCGTTCCCTCCAATCGGCTCGTCGAGATCAGCCACGGCGACCTGCGGCTGCATGCGGCCAAGGCCGGAGCCGTGGCGCCCTCGATAGACGTGTTGTTCGAGAGCGCCGCCGCCGTCTTCGGTCCGGGGCTCATCGCCGTGATCCTCACCGGCAGTGGCTCCGACGGATCCGCGGGCGCCTGGCACGTCAAGAACGCCGGCGGAACGGTCGTCATCGAGAACCCCGCAACCGCGATGTTCCCCTCGATGCCGAGCTCGATCCCACCCTCGCTCGTCGACGCGACGGCCGACCTCGACTCCATCGGGTCGGTCGTCTGCGAAATGCTGGCCTCCGGCGACGTCCCGACCGAGGGACCCGATCACGACGAGCTGAGCGATTTCCTCGAGCGGATCCACGAGCGCAGCGGCATCGACTTCGCCAGCTACAAGCCGGCTACGATCCTGCGACGGTTACGCGGCCGGATGACGGCCACGTCGCGCCCCACGCTGGCAGGCTATGGGGACTACCTCGAGTCCGATCCCGAGGAGTACGCCCGGCTGGTCAACAGCTTCCTCATCAAGGTCACGGAGTTCTTCCGCGACCCGAAACTCTTCGAGTACCTGCGCGACCGCGTTCTCCCGGAGCTGATCGCCGAAGCCCGGCGCGATCGGCGGGAGATCCGCATCTGGTCAGCCGGCTGCTCGACCGGCGAAGAGGCCTACTCCCTCGCCATCGTCCTTGCCGAAGCTCTCGGAGAGAATGCCGCCTGGCCGGACATCCGCATCTTCGCGACGGATATCGACCGTGACGCCATCGCCTTCGCTCGCCGGGGAATCTATCCGGAGTCCGCACTCAAGAGCCTGCCCGCAGGCATTCGAGACCGCTACTTCCTGAAATCGGGCGGTCACTTCGAGATCCCCAAACGGCTGCGTGCGCTCATGGTCTTCGGCGAGCACGATCTCGGCGAGCGCGCACCTTTCCCTCGGATCGACCTCGTCCTGTGCCGGAATGTGCTGATCTACTTCGCCGCGCCGATGCAGCAGGTCGCCCTCGAGACCTTCGCATTTTCGCTGCGGCCCGGCGGCTGGCTGGCTCTCGGGACATCCGAGACCGTGATGACCCTGCCGGGGCCGTTCGAAGAGGAGCAGGGCCGCCTGCGCGTCTACCGGCGACGGCCCGGAAACTACGCCATCCCACCGATGCGACCCTCTGTGCTCCGTCCGAGAAGGCACAAGGAGTCCCAGCTCGACCAGGCCATCCGAACGGTGCACCACGACGCCCGGCGAGACGCGGAGTCTTCGGCGTCGGCGGACAGCCTGCTCCTGAACCTGACGGTGGGCGTCGTAGTGGTCGATCCCCGCTACTACATCATGCGCATCAACTCCGCCGCACGCCAGATGCTCGGCATCCACGGCACGGCCTTCGATCAGGACTTCATCCACCTGGCGGAGGTTCTTCCGCCCAGCGCAATCCGGCTCGCCATCGATTCCGCCTTGACTGGCAAGACCACCATGGCCGTGTTCGAGGTGGAGCCTACCGACGCTGCCAGCGAGACGACCCATTTCGTGGAAGCCACCGTCCGGCCTTACCGCATCGAGAAACGCGCCATCGAAGGCGTCGTGGTCGAGCTTACGGACGTGACCAGGGTCGAGCAGGAGCGCCGTGCCGAGACCCGGACGAAGCATCGACTCGATCGAGCGGTCGCCACGAACGGTCGGCTCCTCCGCGCAAACGAGGAGCTGACCACGCTCGTCGCCGAGCTCCGGGCGTCGAACGAAGCCATGCTCCTGGCCAGCGAGGACGCGCAGTCCACTCGCGAAGAGGCCGAAACGATCAACGAGGAGTTCCAGGCGACCAACGAGGAGCTCGAAACCCTGAACGAGGAGCTGACCGCCAGCGTCGAGGAGCTTCGGGTCGCGAACGAAGATCTGGCCGCGCGCACGGCCGAGCTGAGTGCCCAGGCGACCGCACTCGAGCAGGAGAAGTTGGGCAGCCAGGAGGAGCGCGACCGCTTGCGATCCATTCTGGCCAGTCTCGGCGACGCGGTCGTCGCGGTCGACCACGAAGGTCGGATCGTTACGACCAATGCTGCGTACGATCGGCTGTTCGGTGGAGCGAAGGCTGAGATCGAGTCTGAGGATGCCGCCGGCGTGCCCATCCCGCTCGCCGACAGGCCTCAGCAGCGGACCGCCAGAGGCGAACGCTTCCGCATGGAATTCGCGGTGAACCAGCCCGGCGGCGTGCGGCGCTGGTTCGAAGCCGTGGCCGAGCCGCTGACCGCCGGCGACCGAACCTGGGGCGGCGTGATAGCCATCCGCGACCTGTCCGACCGAACGATGCGCCTCAGCCTGGAGCGGTTGATGGCCTCGGCGGGCCACGAGCTCAAGACCCCTGTGGCCGCACTCCACGGGTACATCCAGCTCGTGGAGCGGAACCTCGGCCCTGACGGCCCGTCTCAAGCCCGCACCTACACGGCTCGATCGCTCGCCCAGACCCGGAAGATCGGGGAGCTCATCGAGCGCCTCTTCGACGTGAGCCGGATCCAGGCGGGTCGACTCGAGCTCATCACCGCGCCCACCGATCTGCTGGCGGTAGTGTCGGATGCTGTCGACGTTGCCGCGACGCTTCCGAAAGCACCCGCCATCCGGATCGCGCCGACTCCCGGAACGATCGTCGTCCAGGCGGATGCCGGTCGCCTGGAACAGGTCTTCGTCAACCTCCTGTCCAACGCCGTCGAGCATGCGGCGGCGTCGCCGACCATCGATGTCACTCTGCGACGATCCGGATCCTTCGCGGTCGTCGAAGTCCGCGATCACGGCCCGGGGATTGCCGGCAACGTGCTGCCACAGCTGTTCCAGCCGTATACGCAGCTAGGACAAAAGCGCTCGGCTGGGTTGGGTCTCGGACTCTATCTGGCGCGAGAGATCATGACTGCCCACGGCGGAACCATCGAGGCGGCGTCGACGGTCGGCGAGGGAACCGTGATCACCGTCCAGCTACCGCTCGGCGCGCGAAGCGGTCGAGCGGACACGGGGCCGGGGAGGGAAACGTGATCCGGCTGGCGATCATCGAGGATCATCCCGCCATTGCCGACGGGCTGACCGCGCTCCTGCGGGACGAGCCCGACGTGACTGTTGTCGGGACCGCTCGGGATAGCGCGGCGGCCGACCGCTTGATCGAGGCTCAATCCCCCGAGGTCATCCTGTGCGACATACGGCTCGGTGGGACTGTGGACGGCCTCGAGATCCTGACCCGCTACACACCCGGGCCGGCGTTCATCATGCTCAGTGCCTACTCCTATCCGAGCTACTACGTCGCCGCCGTCGAGCATGGCGCAAGGGGCTACCTCTCGAAGATGGCGAGCATCGATCAGATTTTGCGGGCCGTGCGAACGGTCGCCGCCGGAGGCACCGCCTTCCCCGACGATGTCCGCCGGGCCGTGCGGGCTGCACTTCGCCCGCCGACGCCGCGCGAGTCCCAGATTCTGACCCTCGTGGCAGACGGACATTCCAACGCCGAGATCGCCGAACGCCTGTCGCTCCGGGTCAAGACGGTGGAGAGCCAGCTGCGGCGGATGTTCGATCGCTACGACGTCACGAGCCGGACGTCGCTCGTGCGTGTAGCTCAGCGCCAGGGCTGGATCGAAGGCGATCGCTAGCCAGGCCAGAACGTCGTAACGGGTCCGAGGCCAGTTGGGGCTTTCCTCTGGGCATCACCCGCCATGTGGTGGGTCGCGATCGCGACGGGTAGCCTCGACCCTCACTTTTCGGGTGGCTTGCAAACATCTGTTCTACTTACTAAATACGGCCACTTGGTACATGGCCATTTGACGTCGGTAGGTCTACGATCAGCCGACTCGGGCCGCTCGGGAGGTCGGCGCGTCGGCGGCGTTTTGGCGCTGTGTGGTTTCCAGGAGGAGGCGGATATGGTGAAAGCCTATCCCCGTGTTCTAGGCGTGGCCGTGGCGGCCGTGCTGGCGGGGGCGGCGGTTGCGACCGCTGTGGCCCCGGCGGCAGTCGCGGAGGCCCATCAGGTCAACCCCTACGTTGGCGCGACCCAATACGTAAACCCTCTGTGGAAGGCAGAGGTTGAGTCCGAGGCCGCCACGAAGTCGGGGGCTTTGGCGGCACAAATGCGAGTCGTCGAGAACCAGCCGACGGCAATCTGGCTGGACTCGATGGGCGCCATCGCCGGCCCGTCCGGCGGAATGGGCCTGGCGGCCCACCTGAACGCAGCGCTGACCCAGAAGGGCTCCGGTCCCGAGGTCGTCAACATCATCGTCTACGACCTCCCGGGTCGCGACTGCAATGCTCTGGCATCTAACGGAGAGCTCCCGGCTACAGCTGCCGGTCTGACGACCTATGAGACTCAGTACATCGAC
>JGIcombinedJ21911_10000059_pt1 | contig 24498 bp, 25 predicted proteins | sample BarGraNGADG00211_FD_21911 | JGI IMG/M metagenome (IMG submission 21911)
GTCTGCATTGCCTCAAGTTCTTTCTTGATCGCTAAGACAAGACCATCAATTGGTTTCAAGTCATTAGTCAGCTTAGGAGTTGGCAACGCGTCAGCGACCTTATAGTCGTGCGTTCCCGTGAACTTGAGATCGGCAGTGTCCTTCGTGAGGAAATTCTGAAGGAACGCCCGGTGTTTCTGCTCTTCACCTGCAAGTTCTCCAAAGAGTTTCTTTAGCGCTGGATCGGTCGCCCTTTCAGAGACGCTGGTATAGTAAGTGTACGCCTCTACTTCGCTGTCAATTGCGTCAGAAATTATTTTTCGAGCATCTTCTACGTTCATGGTTATAACATACCTCGAGCAGTTTAATGCTTCAATATTCCCGATGAATCTATTTAAGTGCATTGATAGTATGGAAGGGATTTGCCACGCTAGCGCCACGACGACTTATTTTATTACCTTTCAACATTTATTTAAAGACAGGAGAAATTTCCTATCGTGCTCTTCTCTTATCTGTCAGACCTTTTTCGTTGTATCAAATCCATTCTCAGTTTGTGGCATTCGTGAGTGATTAGGCGATGCATCTTCCGAGATCCTTAGACTGATGGAAAGGGGAATCTGGGACAAAAAACTTAATGCCTAAAAAAATGTGGCCTTCCTTAGAGTGTTGCAATACCTGCAATAATGCTCAGATTATTACGAATTCTGTATAAGTATTGCCCCAGTCTAGCCACGTCACTTTTAAATTTTTAACGATTGCCATTCGCGGCCCCTCTCTCAACTTTTCGATGAAAGATGCAAGATTGGCCTCATCACCAGATGCTACAACCTTCACTGAACCATCGGTTTGGTTCTGCACAAAACCGGTAATGTAGAAATGATTAGCGTATCTTTTGGTAAATAGACGGTAACCAACTGCCTGCACATAACCTAACACGAAAATCTCTGTAGTTCTGTGCATACACACAGATAAGCAAGCAATTTTAATAATGCTTTGCTCAATAATAACCTACGCTTATGAGGCTTTAAGATGTCACGAGCCATTGTTTTGTTGTCAGCAGGCTTGGATTCCGTTGTATCGTTTAAAATAGCCTATGACACTTTTGATCAAATAATGTGTTTGACGTTTGATTATGCGCAGAAAGCAGTCCGTATAGAAACTGAATACGCTGAAAAAATATGCACGATGTACGAGGTCAATCATCTGGTTATCAGTCTACCGTGGTACGCGAGTTTTGTCGGCGCTTTAACTGATCAGACCACTCCACCACCACAAGTGACCAATTTNGCGTTAGATGACCTTGCGATAACGCGAGAAACAGCAAGAGCAGTTTGGGTCCCTGCGCGTAACGCCGTTTTTCTTTCTGTAGCAGCTGCTTTTTGCGAGAATTATGGATATGATTCTATTTTTGTCGGGTTTAACAAAGAAGAGGCCAAAACATTCCCGGATAACTCAACTGATTTTGTAGCTTCCTTCAACGAAGCATTAAAATATGCAACCCTAAATAAAGTCGAGGTTGTTGCACCCCTTACAGAATATAATAAAGCTGACATTGCCGCACTCGGATTGCGAATAGGGGCCCCACTTGAATGGTCGTGGTCATGCTATACCGCAGAAGGCGCCCCGTGTGGCATTTGTGAATCGTGTCTTCGCAGAAAGCGTGCATTCCAAGCGATATGTAAGGACGATCCCTTGTTAACAAGGCTACGAAGCCGGAGATAAGAGACCGAAAAATGGCTGCCAAAGCAAACGTTAACGAGGTATTTAACTCCATACAAGGAGAAGGGCCCTACGCCGGTTCCCGCCAAGTTTTTGTAAGATTTCAAGGATGTCCGTTAAGTTGCGTCTATTGCGATTCCACCAGCGCGAAGCCCATTAAGAGTGCTCGCGAAGTTAAATGTGGTTCTACGCGTGGGCTTCAGAATCCAGTTTCGACAAAGGACCTCGCCGAACTTGTGAAAAGCCTATGGACACCTTCAACACAACATCTAAGCCTAACAGGCGGCGAACCATTGTTGCATACCCAATTCATCTTAGAACTTGCACAAGCATTTTCTGTGCCACTCTACCTTGAAACTAACGCGATGTTTTCACGCGAAGCCCAACAGCTCAAACACGCTGTGCATATCGCCGCATGTGACATCAAGCTGCCAGAGCACAAAGCCACTCCCACGTATGATTTATTGCTCAGTGAGGAGCTGCGAACCGTCAAGTGTTTCCATAACTCTCCAACTTACGTTTTTGCTAAAGTCATAGTACTTAAGGAGACGTCGAGCGAAATGGTTGAGCTCGTGGCCCAAAGCCTTGCAACCATTGACGATGATCTGCTATTGGTGCTCCAGCCCGTAACACCAATTTTCCAAACTCAAAAACCAGATAACAGTCAGCTCTTACGACTTATGGATACTGCTGCTGCGTATTTAAATCAGGTGAGGGTTATACCGCAGATGCAGGTGCAACTAGGGATTATGTGAATACATGAGCAGTAACATCAGAGATTATTGGGATTGTCCACATGAAATAAACGGGACTACCGGGAAATCGCCCACAACTGAGTTTGCTGTCGCAGTACGCGCTTTAGATCGACTTAGTGATAAGGTGCAACGTTTCTATCAATCAGGGGACTTTGAAGAAGTCGTTCTAAACGCACATCAAATCAAAGAGTTGTACCAGCTGTGCCTTCGAGATGAATACAAAAGACGTGGACGTAACACTTTCCGACAACCGTTGCGTGCCCACATTGAAACGAAGCTAGATTCGTTAGACTACTGGTGGGAAGCAGGTGTTGTAGCTTTCCAGAAGATAAAGATCGGTCCCGAAATTGCTAAGGGGGCCTTGACGCTCTCAGAGGAGATGCGTGATTATATGGTTAGTTACATGGAATACAGTGGTGACGATGCGCTACGTGCATCTCAGGTTACTAACAATCGCCCATCTTATGAAGCTCAGCTAAATAAAAAACCACACGTCCCGCTTTCTTCCTATCCAGTCAGAAAAGGTGGAATGAAAATCGAGGATGAGCGGCTTTTATATTTGAGTCGACCGAGTATCTTAGGCTGCTCGCTGGCGTACAAGTGGATTGTGCTTCTCTTGGTGGCCCTTCTCTTNGGATCTTTTTTTGTGAATAGTATCACTGACGTCAGCTTGATTGCGACGCTCCTTAGAGGGTTATCACTCCTGCTTTTTCTCTTTGTTGCTGTAAGAACTAGCATAGCTGTTTATTCAGAACGATATGCGATTACAGACCAAGACTTATACATTGAAAAAGGCCTGCTTTTTAAGAGTACTGCAACACTTCCACTAATTCGAATCACGGCTCAAACGATACAACAGAGCACGTTAGGTAAGTTGTTAAAAACNGGAAATCTAATCATTAAAACACACAGCGGACATATAATAGCGTTTAAAGCAATTTATGATCTAAGAGGGGTTTTTGAGCTAGTTGCCGACCTACGTAAAAGGAGAACGCCCCATCAAGACTGATCGAACCGCAAAGCTGCCTCTATGAGCCCACGTACCTTTTTAACGCNATATGTGAACAATAGAAAACCTATTCGCTCAGCGAACGTTAAATGAAGATTGCCTCCGGCGGCGTGTGGGTGTCCGCCTCCGTCAAACAGCATTGCAATCTGATTACTTACGGGAGCAATGGATCTTATAGAAAAAATGCCATCGGCTCGTAACACTAACTCTACTCTTGAATTATATCGTTCCCTCAACATTGCAGCGACTTCACTCGTGTAACCATCACTTATCGTGACTGCGGTATGATCAAAAAGAGCGGACTTTCGCAACGCATTATCTACTGACTTGTTTTTCCGAGCTGTTTGTAGGGTATATAAGTCCTCAATCTCGCTATCTGTGAAAATCCCTTGAGCCAGCTTGGATGCTATCGTATCTCGTGACGCATTATCGCTGATCGCGGTCGATAGCACTTCAGAACGGTGATCTTTGTTAATCCAGAAGTCCCTGTCCCTCCCTATTGCTGCAATCTCTTTCGCTACCAGGTCGCTTTTTAACAAGTCTTGGTATACGATTTCACACGCACAAACCTCGCGTTTTATACTCAAATAATCGACAGCACGCCTAACATCCTCCAAAATGGGCTTTTCCCATATGTGATGATCGCGCCATTCGATACTCCATCCCTTGCGTTTCAGTCTGGTTATTGGCTCAACAGCACCCTCCCTGCCGCCAAGGTCAGACAGACACAGCGTAGTGTTCTCTGATCTTTGAACGCCATCAAAGAGGTCCAAATATGAGGTATAATCTTGCACAGAAGAAAAGATCGTGAGCACATTTCCGTATCTCCTTTGGAAAATAGCATCACAGCATACCGCATCTAAATCAGTATGCGTTAAGTGAATGATACTTCCACTATATTCGTTCAACCTGCCAATAACCCCTTTGCCGACGTTTCTACGCATCTTGTTCAAGCTCCAAGCACATTCCGTGCATCTGTGGAGGTTTCGCAGGACGTTGAAATCGTTTGAGCGCGTTCAATCTTGCTATCTGCTTGGGAATACGGCATAACCTTGATTACGCCTCCTGATGAGCGGTTCTGCTAGATGCCGCCTCGCTGATGGTGTGACTTCATATGCCCCTACCATAACATCTCTTATTTCCGACGTTTTGTTTGTGTGTGGCACTCTCTTTATTGTTTTACACTTGACGCATCTAAATCCCTGCTTACGCCCCAGCGACTTCATGCTTTTGTTACAACANATGGGATTTGCTTTTATGTATTGATCGCTTAGGCTTACAATTTGCAGTTTCTCCAAGTGAAGGCAGTTATCTATATAGCTTCCTTGAACGATGACTACATCATCAAAGCGTAATTTTCGAACCGTAGCTCTGAATTGTTTCGTCGGTTCAAACGCAGCGCATATTAAAGTGCCACTATTGTCTTTCACTTCTAAGAACGTATGGCCGCCAGTAGTTGTTTGTGGTTCTCTTGTGACTGTTGCGAACACAACGTAGGAGCGACCTTCTTTTAAATCTCGAATTTGAGCATTCCGGACGTGCGCATCTGTTCCTTGATTGGTCTTATAAAGCGTTAGATGCTCAAATGGTTCTGAAATGATTTTCCTGTGCGCACTTAGTATTTGATATGGATCTTCTCCCCTGACCCCATACAATATCGGATCGGGAGAGTGGGGGGCGAAGATAACCTGTTTATGCTTTCGATCAACGGTGTCCCACGTATAAGGGTACGTGGTTAAATCCGCGTATTTTACTGAGCCTGTATTTATGTATCGTTTTTCACCAAAGTTGCCCTTAAAACGATANGCAATAAGCTCAAACGTAGATTCCTCGCCAAGAGTGGCACCTATTGCTGCAAGTGCCCCGATTAAACCTCGTCCCTTTTTAAATGATAAAAAATCTAAACCGTGCTTATCGATAAGTGCAGTTGCGTCACTTATGCGTAGCTCNGCATGCATCGCGTCGTTCGCGAATGACTGAATATCTGATGGAACTATTTCATTGTCAAGAATCACAGCTCCCGGATGTGTGGCCTCATCATCGAGATGCGCCATTTGCTCAATATGTTTGCGCACGATATCAAGGACGTCATACGAATGTTCAATTGAGATGCATATCGCAGCGTTACCCCGTGTCTTGAATTTAATTGTTGGATTGAGTCGTATTAAGCGAAGCTCAATGCTGTCGCCCAATTCTTGCTCAAGCGTTTTTTTTAAAATAGTCCCCAAATAGGTCGTGCACATGCCTCGCGGTGAATCGGTATCATCAATGCCAATGAGCATGCTAGTGGAGAACCTCATTTTTTTATTTATAGAAGTATATAAATAGCTTTTTGAACATATAAATCCATGTAGGGCTATTCTAAGAGTTCAAATGTTTAATTAGGAGAGCAACAATATGCGCCAAGACCTCTTGGTCGATCAAACCACAGAAGTGCTACATTCGGCTGGATTCGTTACATCGAAGAGATGTGATGTCCGTTCCAGATGTTTCGATATTACCGCCAGACGGGGCACAATTCTGCTTTTCCTAAAAATGCTTTCAAATATTGATGGGTTAAACGAAGACACTGCTTTGGAACTCAAGAAACTGGCTGAGTACTTCTATGCATCACCATTGCTAATTGGCGAAAAAGCCCGAAATCACGAACTTCAAGCGGGTGCCGTTTATGCGCGGTATGGAATTCCCGCAGTGAACGTCGACACGCTTTCAGATTTTTTTGTAGATGAGCTACCACCACTCATCTATGCTGCTCCNGGGGGGCTTTATGTGAAACTGGATGGGCAGGCCCTCTACGCTACTCGCACTCGCATGAACCTGTCCTTAGGAGCAATAGCCTCAGAACTAGGGGTCTCCAGAAGAAGTATTCGTAAATACGAAGAAGGAATGGATGCTAAGGTTGAGATAGCTGTTAGACTTGAAGCANTACTTGACACGCCGTGTGCTGTCCCGATAAGCCTCCTTACTCGACATGTGTTTGACACGGAAAGAGCAAAACCTGAAACGTTACCCCCCATTGAAAGAAAGGTCATATCACTGCTTGTTGANTTAGGCTTTACAGTGTTACCCATGTTTCAAGCCCCGTTTGATATGTTGTCACAGACTAAAGAGGACACGCTCCTCACTGGAATCAGCAAAAATTCGAGCTTAATGGCAAAAAGGGCNGAATTGATGAGTAGCATATCACGGGTCGTTTCAGCTCATTCATTGTACATAACCGACGAGGAGCCCAAGTGTCCCCGGATTTGTGACACCGTTATCGTGCGTATGCAAGAGCTACAAGACTTAGATAATTCGACCGAATTAGTGCACCTCGTTAGAGAGAGATCTGAAGAGTAGTCGCGCTTCAGGTTGGCCCTTTTATTGACATAATGCTTTTATAGAACTTTATGCATAGTTAAGTTAGAACCAGTGCAAGTTGGNACTAATCATAGTATACGGAGGAAAAAATGGCAGGACAACTGGGTGGACAAATCGGACAACTGGGTGGACAACCCATACTTATTCTTAAGGAAGGCAGTCAAAGGACTCGAGGAAAAGAAGCCCAAGGCATGAATATTACCGCAGCTAAGGCGGTTGCCTCGGCAGTNAGAACAACTCTAGGCCCAAAAGGCATGGATAAGATGTTGGTTGATACGCTAGGCGATGTAGTCATTACAAACGATGGGGTTACGATTCTTAAAGAGATGGATATCGAACACCCTGCCGCAAAAATGATAGTCGAGGTAGCTCGTACCCAAGACGATGAGGTTGGAGATGGGACTACAACNGCCGTTATATTAACTGGCGAACTGCTCCGAAAAGCCGAAAACCTTTTGGAACAAGATGTGCACCCAACCGTCATTGCATCTGGATTTAGACTTGCAGCAGTAAAAGCTCGAGAGATCCTAAACGAAATTGCTATTTCTGTCGCACCGGAAGATGAAGAACTTCTGACAAAAGTCGCAATTACAGCGATGACGGGCAAGGGCGCTGAAGCATCAAAGGAAAAACTCGCAATTTTGTGCGTAAAAGCGGTCAAATCTGTCGTCGAAATTGAAAACGGAAAGAACACATTCGACATCGACAATATCAAGATTGAAAAGAAAGTCGGCGGAAGCATCGACTCCTCAGAACTCGTTGAGGGCATGATCATAGATAAGGAACGTGTCTCAACTGGAATGCCAAAACGTGTGACTAATGCAAAGATTGCTTTAATAAATGGCGCCATCGAGCTTAAGGACACAGAGGTTGACGCCGAGATATCTATTACGTCACCTGACCAGCTGCAGGCCTTCCTTAGTCAAGAGGAAGAGATGATTAAGGGCATGGTCGACAAGATCAAGAGCAAGGGTGCTAACGTAGTATTCTGTCAAAAGGGGATTGACGACTTAGCTCAGCATTACCTAGCAAAAGCCGGAATTCTCGCAGCAAGGCGCGTTAAGAAGAGCGATATGGAGAAACTCGCTAGAGCTACGGATGCAAAAGTCGCCTCAAGCGTGGACGAACTTGAAAAAGGCGACCTCGGCCGCGCAGGACTTGTTGAAGAGCGCAAAGTCGGCGGCGATGAAATGATATTTGTAGAGAAGTGCGAAAACCCCAAAGCGGTGTCGATCATGCTTCACGGCGGTACCGAACACGTCGTTGATGACATAGAGAGAGCAGTCACAGATGCGTTGCGAGTAGTCGGCGTCACGATCGAAGACGAAAAGCTTGTAGCCGGCGGTGGTGCGACGGAAGTAGAACTTGCGCTTAAACTTAGAGACTACGCATCTACAGTTGGTGGCCGCGAGCAACTCGCTATTAACGCGTTTGCAGATGCTTTGGAAATCATTCCAAAGACCCTTGCAGAAAACGCCGGTCTTGATACGATAGACACGCTCGTTGAGCTCAGATCAAAACACGAGCAAGGCAAGAAGACTGCCGGATTAAACGTTTTCACCGGCGAAGCGATAGATATGGTCAAGGCAGGAGTTGTTGAGCCACTTCGAATAAAGACACAAGCAGTCGGTTCGGCGTCTGAATCCGCGATAATGATTCTGCGAATTGACGACGTTATAGCAGCGAGCAAGCTTTCAGCGCCACCAATGCCTGAAGGGGGCATGGGCGGCATGGGCGGCATGGGCGGCATGGGCGGCATGCCACCAATGTAAAGCGGTTCGCCCGCTTTTCCTTTTTTTAGTGTCTGGAGCTAATCANCTTCACGTGCTGCGTAGCTATAAATAGTTGCGAAGATAGAAAAAATATTGGAGTTTGAAATGATCGCAGTTACAGAAATTGCAGCAAAAGAGTTAAAAGACCTTCTAGTAAAAGAAGGCAAGAACGAGTATGGTTTGAGGATATCATACGGCGGAATGGGCTGCGGAGGGCCGCAGTATACAATGTCTCTTGACGAAAACCCCGGTACAGGGGAAGAAGTACAAGAGTCAAACGGAGTTAAAATGTTCGTTGAAAAGAATGTCGAAGACGCGCTTGAAGGCGCCGAAATCGATTTTGTTGACGACCCGTTATTCGGGAAGGGATTTACTATTAAACACCCAAGCCTTACGACGGGATGCGGCTCATGCGGCGGCGGTTGTGGCTAGTTAAGCACCTCCACTGCTCTTTTTCCTTTTTACTTATTTTTTTGTTATTCCACTAGCCTAAGCGGAAGCTTTTTTTGACAGTTTTTTTTGAGCTTTGATCATTCTAGGTAGGATACGCGGTATTCAGCGATAGAAAAACTAAAGTTGGCGCACGGCCTATTGAACATTTGTATGATAGGCATGATCCTCTGCGGCGGGTACGGTAAACGACTTAAGCCTTATACCGAAGATATTCCGAAGCCACTTATAGACATCACAGACGATTACACAATTTTAGACCGGCAGCTCTATGATATGGCCAACAGTGACATCGAGAGNGTCATACTCTTAACCGGTTACCTAAGTAGTAAAATCGAGGAGCGCTACGGTGAAAGATATCGTGGCATGAGAATTCAGTACTCCGTAGAAGACAAACCGTTAGGCACGCTTAATGCAATAAAACTCGGAATGNATTTGATTGACGATAAAGAGACAGTTTTGATCCGTAACGGGGACGTTGTTACCGACATCAATCTTAAGAAGATGATAAAAAAGTACGGGACCAGCGATTTCAAAGCTATGATGTTTGTAACGAAAATGCGCAGCCCGTATGGGATCGTTGAGCTGGGAGAGGACCACATACGTTCTTTTAAAGAGAAGCCGCTTTTGGAATATTACATCAATGGAGGGATATACCTCCTTGACTCCGATGTCCCGTTCAGTGATTTTGAAACAGGGGAAATCGAGAAAACGGTGTTTCCTGTCCTTGCTGAAACTAACCAACTTGGATACTACAAGGAAAATACGTTTTGGATGTCAATCGATACAACGAAAGATCTTGAAGAGATAAAAAAAGAATACGCGAACAGGACCGACAAACCGTGGGGGTATGAAAAGGTACTCATCAGCACAGAGCATTATGTCACTAAAGAGATGTACATAAAAGAAGATTACACGACTTCGTATCATTATCACAAAGAAAAAGAAGAGTCAATTTACATGCTTGAAGGCTCGTGCTACGTACAATTTGAACATAAAAAAGAGGCCTTCGGAAGAAATGACACTATTGATATACCCAAAGGGGCTTTGCACAAAATTGTAGCGACGGAAAACTCCCTAATGCACAGCATTTCTACACCATTTGTTGATGATATAGTACGGGTAGAAGACTATTATCCTGGGCGGTAATTGTAAAGTAAAAGTGTGCGTGCTTCTCTAATTAAAAACAAAGGGCTGTTTTAAAATATCCCTTTTAGTTTAATTGCCTAAAACACTAGCACGCATTTCTAATTTTCATCAAAGTATTCTTCAAAAATTTTATGAAAATTGGGTTTAATGCTCTTGCGTCGTTTGGGATCTCTTTTGAAAAGATAGTACAAAGAGCCTCCTTAGACGGGTTTGACGTTGTCGAAGTGCTTTGCGAAGGGCCATATCTTCCACGCTTCGCTTTAAAGGATATCACCCAGTTTGAGATTTTGTCTCAATATGATCTTGAGCTGACCATTCATTCTCCTACCGTTGATCTAAATCCAGCTAGTGTAAACATTAGAATCCGTGAGGAGACTACGAAACAACTCAATGAAACAATAGATCTTGCTGTTTCTTTAGACGCTTCAACTGTAACCACACACCTGGGTTACGTCAAGAGGATTAATCAAGGAGTCACGAAGCAGTCACTTGAATTCGCGCTGAAAAGTTTGGAAGACTGGGCTTTATACGCAAAAGACGTCGGAATAGAGCCTTCTATTGAGAACATACCGCGTAACTCGAAATACTTCTGCACTGATGTGGCCCAACATAAATTGTTCGTCGAAATGTGCGGGACCTCAGCAACTATCGACGTCGGGCACACACATACGATCAACTCCGTAAAGGAGTTTTTGCAGGCGGATTTTCAAGTAGCGTACTACCATCTAAGCGATAACGATGGCCGGCGAGACCAACACCTTCCTATCGGTAAGGGAACTATTGAGTGGGATCAGCTTGGTGAGATAAACAAAGCGATAATTGAATTAAACGATTATAGAGCGGTAAAGCAAAGTCGTGACACCCTTATCAGAGTAAGCTAAAGTGAAATCTAGCAACGCTAATCGACAAAAAACTCGGAAATGTAGGAAAATGTATTTTGTTGATTTAAGAAGAGTGGAATTCACCAGCGTGGCACGGGATCACAACAATTGAGGTGACATCTGGTTATTTCGAGAATGTTNCGCCAGTGTTGTCCCTTCCAAAAAACCTTTTCACAAGAATCGCATTTATAATAATCATCGTACTTTTGAATAAATTTCTTAATATCGACATCCTTTGCACGGAGGTTAGCAATTTCTTGCGATTTTAGGACTTCTACGATTGAGGCCGAATGAAGCATGCCGTTACAAATATTGCATCGAACAGCTTCTGGATGTTCGGGAAACACCAAACCGAATCTCTCTCGCACCTGGTTCAATTGATGGAGCACATGGCCATCATCGACGAGGAGAGTCGGTATGCCATACTTCTGCTTTGCTCGCATATGGAGCTGAGCATCCCTAGTCAGTAATGTTCGTCGCTCAAGACCGGAAATCTTGAGCATGAAGGTGTCCTCTGCTGCATTTGAAAAACCGACAAATGAATTCGCACTCAGTGTGTCGTACCCTAAAATTCTGAGCCAGGAAGAAAGTCGACCCAGCATTCGATCAGCTAAAAACTTCATAGATACCCAAGACTTGAACTATTCGCCATCAGCTGGGTTCTTAGACAGATATGCCTCCCATAGCGCTCGTTTTCTCTTGAAAGTTGAATAGCTCACACCGAGTTCTTCTGCAAAATCCTTTGAGTTTTTTCTCGAAGCCTTAGGCGTTGAAAGCCACTGCAAAAACTTGCCGCGATCGAAGTTGATCTTTACATCACGCTCTGTCAAAAGCCCAAGTAAAACCCGCGCCCCCTGAATCTTTCTCTTGTCTATGNCGACACGTTTTCCGATTTCAGCATCACTTGGGTAACCTTCATAAAAAAAATCGGGGTTGCCAGATTTCATGATATCTTGATACTCACGTCTGATCTGAAGCAACTGCTGTGGCGTAACCATAATATGNCTCTTTTCAAGAAGGGGGGCCATCTTATCTAACTGATTATCAACACCTGGCTGGTAATCAGTTTCACGTTGCTGTGGCCTTTGAGATGCCAAACCCTGTTTGCTTTTAGGTATAGTGATCGGAGGAAACCTATTTAAAAAACGATTTTTTGAGGGTTCTACCACTAAACCTTCTTTTGCTAGTTGTTGAAGTATGCCTATAACGCTTTCGGGGTAGATGCCGAGAGATTCACTATAGCTTACAATATCATCAATATGAACGCCTTTCAATCGGCTAGAAGGACTTAGCGAGTTTATGATATGCATTATAGTCTTTCGGGCTTGCAGTAACTCTGAACCTTGAATTAGATTAGATGACTCGCTCACCCGAAAAACTCCGTGTTGGCTCTCAAAATATTCTGAGCCTTTATTAATGACAAATATTAAGGCGTCGCTGCATTTATAAGTTTTTAGACGACGTAAGTAATCTCAAACTATCATAGTGTTTAAAACAGATATTAGAGCTTTAATGCTCTTAGCGCGATTACTACTATGATAATAACTGCTCTAACCTTCCGCCACTAAAACAAGACTGCGATGCCATGCAGTACAGGAGGACAGGAGTGCTGTGCAAACTGTATCTGCAGCGCGTTTATAATTGCAGGTCTAGAGCTTAATAAGCAGATAAAACAAGAAAACGAAAACGCAAGCACGTAACAGGGAAATAGCACTTGTAATGCTCAAGAGAAGCGGAACTCCTCAAGAGGATATAATTTATATAAACAATGTCACCTTTACGCTGATTAACAATCATAATAAGTCTTGCTTATTGCATAAACAGAGATATTTTATGGAAGACCAACTGATGAGGATAGGAGTTTCAATACCTTCACGGCTCCTTTCTGCATTTGATAACGTTATTAACGAGAGGGGCTACTCTTCACGATCAGAGGCAATTAGAGATGCAATTAGGGGTTATCTGCTAGATTATGAGTCGTTAGGCCAAACAGAAGGAGAACAGATTGGCGTAATAACACTGGTATATAATCATGAACAGCGAGGCCTAATTTCGCTTTTAACTGATATCCAACACGAAAATGCTAAGATTATCACATCTACCGTCCACATCCATTTAGACCCAACTAATTGTCTCGAGATCGATGTAGTTCACGGGAGTGCGACAGATATTAGCGGTTTTGCTGAAAAAATGATGATTCAAAGCGGGGTTTTTCATGTGAGAACGTTTGTTATTCCCACGCTTAGCTGGGAAGTTCAGACCAACGTGCAAATAACACCATGAGCGTTGGTTACCAAGACATGCACCCCGATTCAAGAAATTGTCAACCTAAAACACAAAAAAGCTGATCTGAAGCCATTTAGACTTCTTGTTATGGACGAAAACACTCGACTTATTGGTGGACTAAGACGGATTATTATCTGAGGAACATTCACCTCGCCCGTCACTCTGATCTTAAGAAATGGGAGCGAACCGCAAACTAAGGCAACCCCAAAACTAAACTTACGGCAATAACAATGTCACATTCTCAGCAAGATTCTAACTTCGTCGCTATGGAAAAAAGCATCCTCAAAGCGTGGGATGATAACGACATTATAACAAAGAGTTTAAGCGCAAACAAGGGAGCTGAACTGTTTAGATTTGTTGAAGGGCCGCCAACAGCGAACGGCTCTCCTGGCGTTCACCACGTCTATGCTCGAGTGGTAAAAGATCTGTTCCTCCGTTATAAATCGATGCGAGGTTATTATGTGCCTCGCAAAAGCGGTTGGGATTGCCACGGACTTCCAGTTGAGATTTCTGTGGAGAAAGAACTTAATTTTCAGAATAAAGCAAGCATAGAAACCTATGGAGTTGAAAAATTCAACAACGCTTGCCGAAGCTCAGTATTTAGCCATATCGACGAGTGGGCAGAGATGACCAAGCGAGTGGGCTTCTTTATCGACCTAGCCACGCCGTATACTACTATGGACCCACACTACATCGAATCGGTTTGGTGGTCGCTTAAACGCCTTTGGGAGCGAGATCTTATCTATGAAGGTCATTATGTCGTTCCGTATTGTCCTCGCTGCGGAACTGCCTTAAGCACTCACGAAGTAGCTCAAGGTTACGCTATTATCAACGAGGAGGCAACCTTTGTTAAGTTCCCTCTTTCAGACCAAAGTGAAACCTTTTTTTTAGCCTGGACAACAACGCCGTGGACCCTCCTTTCGAATGTAGCACTTGCTGTAAATCCAAACATCACGTATGTCAAAGTAAAAGTTAGAAACCAGTCTCTCATTTTTGCGAAAGATTTACTGGGTACAGTATTGCCTGATAAGCAATATTTTGAGGTGACTAGGGAGTACCTTGGACGAGAACTCAACGGACAACAATATCAATCTCTATTTAGCGATAGCGAGTTTAGTGTTGTGCTTGCAGATTTCGTCAACACAAGTGAAGGAACTGGCATCGTCCATATCGCTCCGGCGTTCGGCGAGGATGACTTTAACGTAGCTAAGGCTGAAGGCCTCCCCCTTATCCAACTTGTTAAACCCGACGGACGTTTTGATGATCACGTCGATTTGGTAGGCGGGCTCTTTTTTATAGAAGCAAACCCCGTAATTAGGGACAATCTTGCAGCCCGAAACTTGCTATTTAAAAGCGAGATACACGAACATAGTTATCCATTCTGTTGGCGCTGCGAGACCCCACTTATGTATTATGCTCGAAAGACGTGGTTTATCAGGATGAGTTCATTACGCCACGTCCTGACCCGAAACAACGAACTGGTTCAGTGGCATCCNGAAGTGCTGAAACACGGACGCTTCGGCAACTTTATAGAAAATGCGCGCGACTGGGCGCTGAGTCGAGAGCGTTATTGGGGGACGCCATTACCTATATGGAAATGTCCTAACGGCCACCTATCNTTTATCGGAAGCATTGATGAGCTTCAGCAACGAATGGACTCTGAAACCTCTCTTAGCGACGTCCATAAACCGTATATTGACCGCGCTGTTTTTAGTTGCGACGANTGCGGAGAGGAAATGCACCGTATTCCGGACGTAATAGACTGCTGGTACGACTCAGGTTGCGCTCCCTTTGCGTCGCTTCACTATCCGTTCGAGCACAGCGACGAATGCAAAGTGCCGGTNGATTTCATAGCAGAAGGCGTCGATCAAACGCGCGGTTGGTTTTACAGCTTGCACGCCATAGCTAGCGCTGTATTCGGGTCAAATGCCTATAACAACGTGATAAGCCTCGGCCACATCGTAGACGAACAAGGTCGAAAGATGTCAAAAAGTAAAGGTAACACTGTCGATCCGTGGCAAATACTGAACAGCGAAGGGGCCGACAGCCTACGTTGGTACCTTTTCAGCGTCGGTAATCCAGGAACTGCAAAAAAATTCTATCAAGAAGCAATCGTCGAATCTCAGCGTAAAACGATCTCTACGCTTTGGAATGTGCTCTCCTTTTTCACGACATATGCTGAAATAGATAAGTTCGATGCAGGATGGAACCTTGCAGATGAACAGAGAGACCTTATCGACCGGTGGCTGCTTTCACGTTTAAACCGCTTAATATCGAACGTAGTCACGCACATGGATAAGTATGACTACCACGCTGCTACAATCGAAATAGACGCATTTATTGAAGAGCTGAGCAACTGGTTTGTTAGAACATCTAGGAGACGTTTCTGGAAGAATGAACGGGATGAGGCCAAAGTTTCTGCGTATGTCTCGCTTTTCGAGACTTTATGGACGTTAAGCAAACTAATCGCTCCCTTTACGCCATTTATTTCAGAACATTTATACAAATCCCTTTCGTGCTATGCTCAAGAACCCGAAGAGAGCGTTCACTTAGATTCTTACCCCGACATTATAGTTAATCGAATGATTCCTGAAGTGGAACAAGAGATGGCTTATGCCATGCAAATCGTCGAAGCAGGAAGGGCAGCTCGATCGTCCGCAAACATCAAAACACGACAACCGCTCAAAGAAATAATCTGCATTGGACCTGAACTAACGCAAAATGAGCTTAAAGCAATCGTAAAGAATGAACTCAACATAAAGTCTATAAATTTTGAAAAAGACGAAAAGGATCTCGTTGAGTATGATGTTAGCCTGAATTTTGCAAAAGTCGGACCNAAATATAAAGAATTAGCNCCCCAGATCAAACAAGTTCTCAGCAACTTAGCATCGGATGAAGTACTACAAAAGCTAGATGAGGGCATTAAATTAGACGTGGCAAAAAAAACAGTTATTCTTTCAAAGGAAGACATAACAATCTCGAAAAAAACAAAGCCCAGCCTGATAAAAAGTGAGAACCGCGGCCTTAACGTATTTTTAAACACCGAATTGACAGTTGAACTTCGCCAAGAATTGCTCGTTCGAGAGGTTATCAGGAGAATACAAGTCATGCGTAAAGAGCTGGATTTAGAATACACCGCTCGTATTAGGGTTGGTTACCATTGCTCTGGTGAAGTCTCAAAGGCTATCCAATCGTTTGAATCGTATGTTAAAGATGAGACGCTTTCAACGTCCATTGAAGAAGGGGAAGTTGTAAACGCACTGCTTAGCAAAGAGTGGGTGATCGACGGCCACAAAGTCGAGATTTCACTTGCTGAATAGCACATGGACCAGAAAGAGTGGAATACTATCTATAAACAGATAGTACGCGATTTCGGATTTGACCGCACTAAAGATGAGCGTTCAGCCTTGTTATTATCCTCCTTGCTGACGTCAAAAGGTAGTTTCGAGGAGACGCAAAGCAAACTCCGCCATCTCATCACTAAGCGCGATGTTTTAGTTTGCGGCAAAGCGCCAACCTTAGTTGCAGACATTCAAAATGGAAAAATTGAGACTCGAGAGACAATCATAGCAGCAGATGGCGCTACCTCTATGCTGTTAGCGCAAGGAGTTATCCCCCATATTATTGTGTCTGATCTAGACGGCCGCATCAACGATCTGAAGCGAGCAAATGTGATGTGTGCGATAATGGTTATTCACGCGCACGGAGACAACATCGACGCCATAAAAACACATGTCCCCTCATTTAGCACCGTGCTTGGGACGACGCAGGCTAAACCACTGAAAAACGTGCTTAATGTAGGTGGTTTTACTGACGGGGATAGGGCGGTTTTTTTGGCGAAAGAGTTTGGGGCTCAAGTAATTAGCGCGATCGGATTTGATTTTTCCGATAATAATGTCAGCCCAACAAAGAAAAAAAAGCTGCTGTGGGCAAAAAAATTGCTTAAAGGAGCTGATGTAAACTTTAAATGAGCTTGTCAATCGCTCTTGCCGGTAAGCCAAATACAGGCAAATCAACTTTTTTTAAAGCCGCAACACTTGTTAATGTTGAGATAGCGAACTATCCTTTTACGACTATAAACGCTAATCGAGGAACTTCATATGTACGTGTACCTTGCCCGTGCACTCAGCTCACAACTCGGTGCGGTCACTGCATGGATGGAGTGAGATTTGTCCCTATCGAGCTGGTTGATGTTGCGGGCTTGGTTCCCGAGGCTCACAAAGGGCGTGGACTTGGCAATACTTTCCTCGACAACCTCCGTCAATCGGAGGCGATCATAAACGTAATTGACGCATCAGGTGGGACTGATATAGAGGGCAACGTGCTTGGCGCACCCTCGCACGATCCATTGGAGGACGTTACGTTACTGGAAAGTGAGATCTCGTTGTGGATTACTGGCATCATAGAAAAAAATTGGCAAAGACTCGCAAAGAAAGCACAACTTGAGCACAACATCGTGCAAGTTATAGCCACTCAACTGGCAGGACTCAATATTGAAGCACGTCAAATCAGAAACGCAATGCAGAAGCTAGGACTTTTAGACATTCCTCCAGAAAGCTGGGGGCACGAGGTCATAATAAACTTATCACAACAAATTAGAAAGGTCGCAAAACCCATTCTTATCGCANCAAATAAAAAAGATGTCGCATCTTTTGAAAATATTTCCCGAATCGCAGGCGCGTATGAAGATGTAGTGGCAACAAGTGGAGAAGCTGAACTTGCGCTTCGACTTGCTCAACAAAAGGGACTCATAGCGTATGTACCAGGTGATACTCATTTCACAATAGTCAAATCGCTAAATCAGCAACAAAAAACTGCGCTTGAGCGCTTACAAAAGTTTGTCANTGAAGGGGGCACNGGGGTCCAGAAGTGTCTGAACGTAACGGTGTTCGACGTGCTTAGGTACATAGTGGTGTATCCAGTCGAAGACGAACACCGATGGTCAGATAAGCAAGGACGAGTTTTACCAGACGCATTGTTAATTANGGNAGGGGGGACTGCTAAAGACCTTGCCTTCAAAGTCCATACTGATATTGGTCGCGGTTTTCTATATGCTTTAGACGTTCGTACGAAAAAGCGACTTGGTGAGCATCACGAATTAAAAAATGGCGATATTATCAAGATTGTTTCGACTTCGCGTGCCAAGTAGGAAAGATATATGTTCTATGATCTTCTTTTGTAAACAGCCCCAATCGGGGCACTACTTGGATCCTTAGGAATGTAGCATAAATGCTGAACCGATCACTAGAGGATAAATAATGAAATCGATGTATGGATTCATACGAGATGCGTGGAAAAGGCCAGAAAACAGTTACGTCAAAAGCCTCATGTGGCAGCGATTGCAAACATGGCGGCGCGAACCGTCNGTTGTTCGCATCGAACGGCCAACACGACTTGATAGAGCGAGAAGTCTGGGGTATAAAGCGAAACAAGGTGTCATTACCGCCCGAGTTAGAACATGGCGCGGGGGCAGAAGGAAACAGCGCCCACGCGGTGGCCGCCGTACAAAGCATCTCGGAGTTAATCGGCTTACTGCTCGAAAAAGCTCACAACGCATTGCAGAAGAACGTGCTTCGCGAAAATTCCCAAACTTAGAGGTTTTAAACTCATACTGGGTAGGACAGGATGGGAAATCGAAGTGGTATGAAATAATACTTATTGATCCAAACCACCCTCGTATCCTTAGCGACAGCAGTTTAAACTGGATAGCGTCTTCACCGAGACGCGCTTTTAGGGGTAAAACTAGTGCAGGCCGAAAAGGCCGTGGTCTAAGGAAGAAAGGTCGAGGCTCGGAAAAAACGGCGCCCTCTCTTACCGCGCACGGACGTAGAGGAACGTAAGCCGCTTCATACGCGTTCATCGGTTTCTTTTCGTGAATGGCAACGACTCACCGCGCCCGTGGAAAAAAGGCAATACATAGTGTAACCGTCAACGTTTTTGTCCGTTCCACTGAAGACGAGAGCAAAGTCCTTGCAGCGTTCCGCTTGATAGTACCAGAAAACGTGCTAATCGAACGCCAACCGGTCACGGGTCACTTTGGAAACTCTATAGTCATTCTTAAAGCACGAACAGAACAAGCTCAAGCAATACGCCTAATCATTCGTGCGATTGGGAATAAACTTTCCAAACGTGAGTTTATAAGGTTACGGGAGCAGATCCCACAACATTTAAGCGAAAAATGTACACTCGTTGTAAAATTCAACAAACAGGCAGCCGCACGNGGGNTCCTAGAGCTAGGGGATGATGACCCAATAGTTGTACGAACAAAGATAGCAGCATATCCAGCTCGTCCAAGTATAGCGGCAGAGATTGCGCGCGATGTATTGAATGATGCATGCATATATTGATATANGCGTTCACGCCTTTCCCGAAGGCGCAGATACTCTAAAAAGGCTTAACCTCGTAGCTTATGGTCTCGGTTTTTCTCAAATCGTTGTAACGGCCCATTCGCCGCATTGGTCTCAGTTTCCAGATTCTAGTTTACCCTTAGGAGTGGAAATTGTCGCGGCTACGGTTCGTGATTTACGTAAGAAAATTGCTTTTTTCAGAGATATAACTACNATTGTAAGCGTGCACGGTGGCGATGAGCGAATNAACAGGGCGGCGTGTAAAGACGATCGAGTCGATATTCTAATGCACCCCGAAAGGGGGAAATACAATGGTATAAACCAAGTAACGGCAAAATTTGCCGAAAAAAGCGAGGTCNCGCTAGGGATGAGCTTGGATTATTTTTGGAAAACAGAAGAACTTGAAAGATCTCGCTTGCTCGCTTTCCAGCGCAGAAATGTCGCATTATGCCGAAAGTTTGGAGTGCCGATTATTATAACGAGCGATGCCTATTCACACTTTGACTTGAGAACTCCGCGTCAACTTAAAGCACTGGCAGGGCTTTTGCTTTTGACAGACTGGGAGGCTGAAATCGCCTTATCAAAAGCACCACTTAGTATCATGAAACGAAAAGGACAGAAAGAAGAGACGATCTTATGAAGCCGCTATCACCTACTTTGCGAGACAACTACCGATATATAGCGTTTAGACTGAGTTTTGAAGAACCGATCAGAGCTCGAGATTTGCAAACGGAGATAGCTAGAACCGCAAAAAGTCTTTTTGGAGATGTTGGCGTGAGCAAACTGAACATCAGAGTCGTCGCATTTGATGGGTCAAAGGGACTTGTACGATGTAACTTCCGACACGTTCCAGAATTACAGNTGACATTAGCTAGCATAAGCAAAATTAAGAACAAGCGGATATGCGTGACAGCGATAGGCACCTCAGGAACGATAAAGGCGGCTATAGAAAAGTATTTACAAATTGAAGAGAAAATACGTCGCAATATATCTTCTTATGTTACGATGCCCGTATCCGGGAAAGCAGTAAGGATATGCGGCAAGGAAATTGATATAATTCCAGAAGATAGGAAAACTGTTGATCGTGCCGATGTCAATTTTATAGGCATAACGATCGATGATAACGAGAGGCTGATATAATGCAGATGGCACCACAAATGGGGTATGATAGGGCAATCACCGTTTTTTCACCAGACGGTAGGTTATTTCAAGTAGAATACGCGCGCGAAGCTGTGAAACGGGGTACAACGTCTGTTGGAATAAAAGCAAGGGATGGCGTGGNCCTGCTCGTGGATAAACGTATTTCTAGCAGGCTTTTAGAGCCACAATCCACCGAGAAGATCTTCCAGGTAGATGATCATATTGGCGCCGTGACGTCTGGCCTCGTAGCAGATGCTCGAGCACTGGTCGACCGTGCTCGTGTTGATGCTCAGATCAATCGTGTCGTATATAATGAACCGATCGGCATTGAAACACTTGCGAAAAAAATTGCTGACCACAAACAAACNTTCACGCAGTACGGCGGCGTCAGACCCTATGGAACCGCATTACTCATAGGTGGTATAGACGATACTGGTCCACGTCTTTTTGAAACAGACCCGAGCGGCGCCCTTTTAATGGTCAAAGCCACCGGAATCGGCTCGGGCAGAAATATAGTTATGGAGTTTCTCGAAGAGAAGTACAACGAAGACATTGATATTGGCAACGCTATACGACTCGGACTCGAAGCACTCTACAAGGCAACCGAAGGCAAACTTACAGTCGACACCGCCGAAATCGCTGCCATAGACGCGAAAGACAACCGTTTTAAAAAGCTAGGTGCAGATGAGCTCGAAGAGTACGTAAAGAGCGTACTTGATTCGATGCCAAAAGAGTGAAGAAGTCAGGTTTTTGATGCCTTTTTGAGCGAATGACACTGAGAAGAGCACACAGATGGTATCTCTCGATAAAGCAGTTGTCGCTCGATTTGTAAAAGGTGGGGAACACTTTGAAGTGCTCGTTGACCCCGAAAATGCTTTATCAATGCGAGAAGGNCATAATATTGACATGGACGCTGTTCTAGCGATTGAAGAGATTTTTAAGGACGCATCTAAGGGTGAAAAAGCGTCTGATGAAGGCTTAAAAAACGTTTTTGACACAACTGACAACTCAGCAATTGCAAAACGCATAATTATCGATGGGGAGCTTCATCTTACCGCACAACAGAGGCGAAAGATCCAAGAGCACAAACGGAAAGAACTAATAGCTACGATTGCTGCTAATGCGATAAATCCCCAAACGGGCCTGCCCCATCCTCCGCAGCGAATAGAAAAGGCTCTTGAAGAAGCGAAAGTTAACGTAGATCCATTCAAAAGCATCGACGAACTGGTAAACATCGCGTTAAAAGCAATTCGGCCCCTTATACCTATTAGGTTTGAGGAGGTCGATGTCGCTGTTAAGATTCCGGCCCACTATGCTGCAAAATCACAAAGCGCTATTCAACGCTTTGGTAAAGTTAGTAAACAGGAGTGGCAGCAGGACGGTGCGTGGATTGGAGTCGTCAGGTTTCCCGCAGGGCTCCAAAACGATTTCTATGAGCTTGTGAATCGATTATCTAGAGGAGAAGCTGAAACGCGAATCATTACCCGGAAAGGACAAAAATGAGGAAAAAAGAAAAAATAGATAAGACAATCGTCATTCCAGGAGACCTACTTTCTGACGATCCAGCCAAGGCTGGAGAAGGAACCTACATTGAAAATGGGAAAGTTTACTCATTAATGTACGGACTAGCTGATGATAGGGAGAGAATACGCGTAATTCCTCTTTCTGGAAAATACCTGCCAACGATTGGGGACATAGTTATTGGAATGGTGTCAGACATCAGCTTTTCAAATTGGAAAATTAACATCAACTCACCCTACGAGGCACTAATGCATATCTCAGAATACCCGCGCCGTATCGAATCGAGCGAAATGGCGAAGATAATGCGTGTGGGTGATCTAGCAATCTTTAAGGTGGTAGATGTTGACCAGTCGATGAAAATAGAGCTTGCGCCCCGAGAAGGCCAATTGCGCGTTTTGAGAAGTGGCAGGGTGGTCGAGGTATCATACACAAAAGTCCCGCGGGTTATCGGACGGGCGGGATCAATGGTAAGTCTACTAAAAGATAAACTCGACGTTAATATTTTTGTTGGAAAAAATGGCCGGATTTGGATCAATGGAAAAGCGGCTGATGAAGAGCTAGCTGTAAAAGCGATTAAACGGATTGAGCAAGAGGCGCATACGTCCGGGCTTACAGATAGGATTACTAAATTTCTAGAGGAAGAAAAGCATGGAGTTTTTTAAAAACGGTAAGAGAATAGACGATCGTTTTCCTAACGAGTTGCGTCCAATCAAATTCGACGTCGGCGTGCTCGAACGGGCTGATGGGTCATGTTACGTTGAACATGGTGGAAATAAGGTGATTGCCGCCGTGTACGGGCCGAGGGCAGTGCACCCAAGGCACTTGCAGGAAGCAAATCGCGCGATAATTAGGTACCGCTATAACATGGCATCTTTTTCAGTCGAAGAGCGAAAAAGACCAGGTCCAGATCGAAGGAGTATAGAGATCTCAAAAGTGAGTAGGGAAGCGATCGATCCAGTCATTATCAAAGAGTTCTTCCCAAGGTCTACAATTGACGTCTTTGTGGAGATTCTACAGGCGGATGCCGGCACTCGATCAGCTGGCATAAATGCGGCGTCCGTCGCTTTAGCCGATGCAGGAGTCCCGATGCGCGGCCTTATATCTTCCTGCGCTGTTGGCAAAGTAGATGACACCGTGGTTCTAGACCTTTTTAAGGAGGAGGACAATTACGGTCAAGCAGACATGCCAATCGCTATGGACGTACGGACGGGAGAAGTCACGCTACTCCAAATGGACGGTCACCTAACGTTGGAAGAATTTGAACAAGCGTTAGAACTAGGGAAAACCGGGTGTGCGACCATAGCCGAAATGCAAAGAGAGGCCCTAATTCAAAAATACCAAGGAGAAGAAAATGAATGACGTCATTGCCGAGATAAGAAAAGATTACATTTACGGGCTTGCTAAAAAAAGCGAAAGAGCAGACGGGCGCGCGCTTGATGAGTATCGTCCAATTCAGGTCGAGGTCGGGTTAATAGGCAAAGCTGAAGGGTCGGCGAGAGTCAAGATAGGAAACACGCAGGTGCTTGTCGGTGTCAAGATGCAACCCGGTGAGCCNTTTGCCGACTCGCCTGAGACTGGCGTTATAATTACCAACGTTGAGCTCGTGCCGCTAGCCTCTCCATCCTTTGAACCTGGTCCACCTAATGAAAATGCGATAGAGCTTGCGCGAGTGGTAGATCGCGGCGTTCGGGAATCGGGCGCCATTGACTTATCTAAACTTAACTTGCCAGACGGTAAAGTATGGCTCATCTTTATCGACGTGCACGTCCTAGACCACNATGGAAACCTTATAGACGCCTCTGCGTTGGGGGCACTCGCAGCGCTTATAAATGCTAAAATGCCATCAGAACGATATGGCTATGGGCCCGATACAGCGCTTCCAATAAATGAATATCCGATTGCCGTAACAGCTGTAGACCTTGATGGCGAGATTATGCTCGATCCATCGTTGGATGAAGAGACTATCGCATCTTCGAGATTAACAGTCATATCTGGCCTAAAAGGGACTTTGGCAGGAATGCAAAAAAGCGGAACAGGCACACTTTCAATAGAGGAGATAACACGAATCGTTAAGCTCGCGAGCAGCAAAGCGATGCAGATCAGAGACGATGGTGGTTCCACGGATGGTTA
>JGIcombinedJ21911_10000063_pt1 | contig 23952 bp, 23 predicted proteins | sample BarGraNGADG00211_FD_21911 | JGI IMG/M metagenome (IMG submission 21911)
CTACGTGGTCGACTTCGCCGACCTGGGCATCGGAACGTGGCGCTGGTACATCTTCAACGTCGCCGATTCGGCCATCACGGTCTCCATAGGAGTGCTGCTGCTGCTGTCGGTGTTCGCGCCCCGAATGCTGGGGACCCGCCCCGACCCGCCGGACGAGGCGAGGGGATGAGGTTGCTCACGATTACGGTGCCGGACACGGCCGGTGGCCGCATAGATCGGTTCGTGGCCGATGTCTCCGGGCTGTCACGCAGCTACGTACAGAAGCTGATCTCCGAGGGCCGGCTTACGTCGGCGGGCGTGCCGATCAAGGCCAACGTGGCGGTGGTCCCGGGCGGGATCGTGGAGCTGCAAGTGCCCGACCCGCGTCCCCTGGAGCTCGAGGCCGAGGCCATACCGCTCTCGATCGTGTACGAAGACGACGACATGCTGATCGTCGACAAGGCCGCGGGGATCGTCGTCCACCCCGCCCCCGGGCATCAAGGCGGCACACTTGTCAACGCTCTGCTCGCACGAGGAATCCAATACGGCGGGATCGCGGGCGTGCAGCGGCCCGGCATCGTCCACCGTCTCGATCGCGACACCAGCGGCCTGCTGATGGTCGCAAAGGACGATCGCGGTCAGGCGAGCCTGATGGCACAGCTCAAGGCCCGCCGGATCAAGAAGACCTACCTGGGGCTGGCGATGGGAGCTGTGGCCGCCACCGCGGGCCGGATCGAGGCTCCGATCGGCCGCGATCCCCACCACCGGACGAGGATGGCCGTCGTGCCAGAGGGTCGCGAAGCCGTGACGGGCTACCGCGTTCGTGAACGACTGCCCGGCTGGACGCTCCTGGAACTGGATCTCGTGACTGGCCGGACTCACCAGATCCGGGTCCATCTGGCGGCGATCGACCATCCTCTGGCGGGCGATCCGCTGTATGGCACGGGCACGTCGCGGCGGGGCCCCGAGGGGTCGACTCGCCTCTTTCTGCACAGCTGGAGAATCGAGCTGCAGTCGCCCGACGACGGCCACCTCATCCGGGCCGAAGCGCCGCTGCCTGCCGAGCTCGAGACAGTGCTCGAGGGCCTGCGGGCGAGCCAGGCGGGGCTGCCGCAAATGGGGGCCGGAGCGACGCGTACAGGAGTCGGGCGGAAGATGAGCTGGTCGGCAGACGCCAACGGGACCACTCCGGTCGAAGGCTCGACAGCCGAGATCGAGGGCGCGCCTGCCGGACAAGATCCCCCGACACCGATGCTCGTCATCATTTCGGGTCCGTCGGGGGTGGGCAAGGACACCATCATCGCCGCCATGCAGGAGCGGGGCCACCACCCGCCGTATCACTACGTCGTCACCTGCACGACCAGAGCGCGACGACCGAACGAGGTCGACCGCGTCAGCTACAACTTCTTGAGCCAGGAGCACTTCCTCGCCCTGCGCGACGCCGGTGAATTGCTGGAGGCCAACGAAGTCCACGGCCATTGGTACGGCACCCCGCGAGCCGGCGTCCGGGAGGCTCTCGCGAACGGGCAGCACGCCATCCTCAAGATCGACGTCAAGGGCGCGCAGGTGGTCAAGGCTTGCGTGCCGGAGGCCCTCCTGATCTTCGTGGTCCCGCCGTCCATCGAGACGCTCAACCAGCATTTGCAGGCCCGGCGGACCGAGACTCCGAAAGAGCTGGCCATTCGGCAGAAGAACGCCGCGACCGAGCTGGCGAGGCAATACGACTATGACCACGTCGTCGTGAACGAGGAGGGCCACGTGGACAGGACGGCTCAGCGGATCGAAGAGATCATCTCGCATGAGGAGATGTGCGGCGCTCGCGGGGCCATCGTTGTGTAGGGGAGCGGCACGGCCGGGCTGACGAAATGGACGGCGAGCTGGTCCTCGGGCTCGAATATGGGGCGGAGGATGTCCCGGAGGGCGCCGCTGACGGATCGGGTCCAGGTTCTGCGGGCCCCCAGCGCCCCGCAGAAGCGGCAGCGGTTTCCGTAGAAGTGGCGGTCGACGCGCCCGGTGCTTCCCGCACGTACAGTTACGCAGTGCCCGATCGACTGGCGGGGGTCGAGGCCGGCGAAGCCGTCCTGGTCGAGTTCGGGCGCGGGCGCCAGGCCCTGGGCGTGGTGCTGGGCCCCGCCGCTGCCACCGAGTCCGGCGAGTTGAAGCCGATCCTGGCCCGCGTTCGTGCCGACGGCCCCCTTCTTCCGGCGCTAACGCTCGACTTCGCGCGGTGGATTTCAGCCGAATACCTGGCTCCGCCGGCCGCGACCCTTCGTTCGATGCTGCCGCCGGGGATGCTCGAACGACTGGAATTGATGGCCGAGTGGCTTCCGCCTGGAGCGGGTGCGGCCCCCGAGATGGCCTCGCCCGACCAGGCCGCGTCGCCTGAACAGTCCGGCGAAGCCGCCACGGCGGAAGGCGATCTGGCCAGACGGCTGGCCGACGGCCCGCGAGCCGTCCGCGACCTGGAAACCGGCGAGGGCCGGCCTGCCGTCCTGCGCCGCCTCCGGGGTCTGGCCGCCCGCGGGCTCGTGCGACTGGAATGGACGCTCACGGCAGCGGCGGTGGGCCCGCGCTACGAGCGGTGGCTGACGCTCACCGACGAGGGGAGGGGAGTGGCGGAGGGATTGGCCGCCGGCGGGACCGGGGGAACCGGCCGGACCGCGGGTGCCCGGCTGGGCCTGCGGCAGAAGGCTCTGCTCGAGGAACTTGCGGCCGCCGGCCCGCTGGGAATCGCAGGTTCGGCAGCCGGCGAGCGCCACGGGGCCGGGACCGCGACGGGGCTGATCAGACGAGGTCTCGTGGCGTCGGAAATCCGCGAGCGACCGAGGCGACCGCTGGAGCGGCGGCGGGCCGGCCGGCGCGGGACGCGGCCCGAAGGCTCGGCGCTGACCGTGGCGCAGCAGGCCGCGCTCGACACGATTCTTGCGTCGATGCGCGACCGCGATGCCACTCCGCTCTTGCTGGAAGGGGTCACGGGCGCCGGCAAGACGGCCGTCTACGCCGAAGCGATCGCCGATGCCATCGCCGCCGGCCGGCCTGCCCTGGTGCTCGTTCCGGAGATAGCGCTGGCGATGCCACTCGTGGACCGTCTCCGCGTCGAGCTGGAGGCCGAGATCGCGATCCTGCACTCGGGGCTGGGAGAGGGCGAGCGGGCCGACGAGTGGCGGCGCATCCGCGCCGGGGGAGTCGACGTCGTCGTCGGCACGCGGATTGCCTTGACCGCGCCGCTGCCCGATATCGGGTTGATCGTCGTGGACGAGGAGCACGACGCCGCATACAAGAGCGACCGCACGCCGCGGCTCCAGGCGCGCGACGCGGCCCTGGCGCTGGCCCGCCTCGCCGGCGCGGCCGTCGTCCTGGGCTCGGCCACACCGTCGGTGGAGAGCGTCGGTCGCGCTCGCCAGGGCCGCTACCGCCATGCCGTGCTGCCCGAGCGCCCCAGCGGCGCGCCGCCCCGCGTGGAAGTCGTCGACCTGCGGGCCGAGCTTGCCTCCGGCAATCGCAGCCTGCTTTCGGCGGCGTTGACCGCGGCGCTGGCCGCCCTGGCGCCTGGCGAGCGGGCGATCCTCGTCATAAACCGCCGCGGAACGGCTTCGGTCGTGGTTTGCCGCGACTGCGGCCACGTTCAGCGCTGCCCCGAGTGCGAGCGGAGCCTGGTCTTCCATCAGGCCGGCGTCACGCTGCGCTGCCACCATTGCGGCACAGCCACGCCGCTGGCGACACGTTGTCCGGAATGCCGCTCTCCGCGCATCCGGTATCTGGGCGGCGGAACGCAACGGGTCGAGCAGGAGGTTCGGGCCGCATTTCCGGCTCTGCGAGTGGGGCGGCTGGACCGCGACGTCGCCGAGCGCAAGGGTGCCGTGGAGCGCGTGCTCGACGCCTTCGCCGAGGGTCGCCTCGACGTCCTCGTCGGAACGAGCCTCGTGGCCAAGGGACTCGACGTTCCGGAGGTCACGCTGGTCGGAGTCGTCTCGGCCGACGTCGCCCTCAACCTTCCCGACGAGCGGGCAGCCGAGCGCACATACCAGCTGCTCACCCAGGCCGTGGGACGGGCGGGGCGAGGTGAGAAGCCGGGTCTTGCCATCATCCAGACCTACCAGCCCGACCACCCGGCCATCCAGGCAGTCGCAACGGGCAACGCAGCCGCTTTCTACGACGCGGAATTGGTGGTTCGACGTCGCTTCGGTTCGCCGCCGTTCGGCCGGCTCGTCAAACTCACGGTGGGGCTGCCGGATCAGGTCGCGGCCGAGCGGGAGAGCTCGGCCATGGCGGACCGGCTGAGGGCGCTGGCCTCGTCGCGCAGTGTCTCCGTCGACATCCTCGGCCCCGCCCCAGCATACGTTGCCCGCCGAGCGGGCCGGTGGCGCTGGAATGTCGTCCTCCGCGGCGACCGCCCGCTCGAGCTGCTGGCGGCTACGCCCGGAGCCCCATGGTCGATCGACGTGGATCCGGATTCGCTGCTCTGAGTCGCTTAGCGCTCCGAAACGCTCTGCGGCGCGCGATTCTGGCAAGCATGGCGGTCTGCGACCGGACTATCCTGTCTGGGCTCGCGCGCAATGGTCTGTCAGACCGTGGAAGGAGAAACGCGCGACGGAGGAATGAACACGTTCACCTCGGTGCGTATCATCCTCGCCGCCTCTGTCCCGGGCCGAACTTTCGGCCCCGCCGGCTCCAGCGTCGCCAGACAGCGGGCCAAGCCCGCCCCATGCCCGGGCAAGCGCTGGTAGGTCCCGCCTTCACACCGGTCCCGAACGTGTAGGGCTGTCAGTGGCGGAACGTTCTACTGCGCTGCCCGGTTCCGTGAGGTGTCGTGCCGCGCGTCGGCTTCGACTACCTCGCCGTGACCCGTTTCGGGCGCATGGCGTCGGCCGCGGTGAACGCCAGGATGCTCGGCATGAGAATCAACCCGCCGATCTCCATGCCGAACAGGCAAAGCAGAAGCAGCGACAGATCGACCGTCACCGCCACCCACGAAACGAGCATCGAGATCCCGCGGGCGACTGCCACCACGCCCAACCAGAGGAGGGCATACGAGAGGGACGGCACTCCCGGGTTGAGTGCGACGACGCCGAGGCCCGCGACGAGCAGCAGCCACGCGACCGCGAACAGGGCTCGACTTGCCGACTTCATCACGCCAACCGCTCCAGCCAGGCGATTCTTCGTCGCTAAGCGTATTCGACCCCTGGACCCGTTCCAGATTCGGGCCGGAGTGCGGGACTCGACTTTCCGGCGAAGTCTGGCTTGGGTGCCGGTCCCACACCCGGAAACCAGCGGGCGATCCACCCGACAAGCCCCCGGACAACCTCCGCAGCCCGCGCGGACGGCCTCGGTATACTCACGGCCATGAGCGTGAAACCGATCGTTCTACTGGGAGATCCGCGGCTGCGCCTGAAAGGCGAGCCGGTCGACAGTTTCGGCAAGTACCTGCATGAGCTGCTCGACGACCTGACGGACACCGCGCGTCACGCCCCCGGCGCGGGGTTGGCGGCGCCGCAGATCGGCGTTGCGCTGCGGGCGTGCGTGGTCGAAGTCGATCACCAGCTCCACGAGCTCGTCAACCCGCGCATCGTCAAAGGCGACGGCGACGATCGCGACCTCGAGGGCTGCCTCTCGATCCCGGGCTACGTCGCCTACGTGACCCGGCGCGAGAAGGTCTGGGTCGTCGCCCAGAACCGCCAGGGTCGCAAGATCAAGGTGGCCGGCAGCGGCCTGATGTCGAGGGCAATGCAGCACGAGATCGACCATCTCGACGGCAAGCTCTACATCGACTACCTGGACTCGCTGGACGAGCTGATCTCGACCGACGAGGACGAGGAAGAGGAAGGGCAACTGGCGACCGCGGGCGCAACCCTAGGGTGAGGGCCACGCCGGCGGCGGACGACTCGGGATCCTTCGGCGACCCCAGCGCGGGAGCCTTCGGCGACTCGGGAGCCGTCGGCGACGCCGGCGCCGTCGTGCGGGCCGTCTTCTTCGGCAGCGGTTGCTTCGCGGTCCCGATCCTCGACGTGCTCGTCGCTCTACCTGGGATAAGGGTCGAACGGGTCGTTTCCGCACCCGACCGACCCGCGGGCCGAAAGGGCGTAGTGACGCCGACACCGGTCATTGCCCGCGCTCGGGAATTGGGCCTGGACCTGATGCAGCCCGTTCGCGTCCGGGCGCCCGAGTCTGTCGAGGCTGTGAGGGCGATCGGCCCCGACCTCGCAATTCTGGCCGACTACGGGCAGCTGATCCCGCCGGCGCTGCTGGACTTGCCGCCGTGCGGCTTCCTGAACCTCCACCCTTCGGCGCTGCCGCGCTACCGGGGAGCGGCGCCGATCCCGGCCACCATCCTCGCCGGCGACGCGGAGTCGGCCGTGACGATGATCGTAGTGACGGAAGAGATGGACGCCGGTCCGATCGTGGCGGTGGCGCCGCTCGAGGTGAGGGCCGACGATACGGCGGTGACGCTGGAAGAGCGCGCCTCCAAGGTGGCGGCCCGGCTGCTCGCGCGCGCTCTGCCCGAATGGCTGGCCGGGCGCCTGCCGCCGCTACCTCAGCCTCGGGAGGGCATCACGATGACACGGCCGCTGCGCCGGGCGGACGGGCTCCTGGACCCTACTCGGACCGCGGTTGAGCTGGAGCGCCAGGTTCGCGCGTACCAGCCGTGGCCGGGAAGTTACCTCGAAATGCCGGATGGGCGGCTCATCGTCTGGCAGGCCGGCATCGCCGAAAGCGAACCCGTCGATGCGCCCGGGCGCCTCGTCGGCACGGCCGACGGCGGTCTGGCACTCGCCACCCGTGGCGGGCGTCTGGTCCTGGAATTGGTGCAGCGCCCGGGTGGACGTCGCGTGACCGCGGCCGAATACCGGCGCGGCTACCCGGTGCTGGCGAGTTCGCCTGGAGCAGCCGGCCTCTAGGGTCCCGGTCGGGCGCCTTTCGGGCATGAGATAATCCCGGGCCTGTGATTGAGCACTCAGCGTCCGGCGAACCGTCCGCCGGCGCCACTTCTCCTACGGTCGCGCCAATCTCGGCGCCGGAGCCGAACCTTGCGATGGGCGCGGTCACCGCGGCCGCCGACCCACGTCCCGGTTTGAGCGGCCTGCCCGAGGGCGTCCTCGAATCCTGGCTGGCGTCGAACGGTCAGCCGGCTTACCGTGCCAAGCAGATCCGAGATGCGATCTGGCGCCAGCATGTCGCGAGCTCGGAGGAGCTCCATACGCTGCCGGCGGCCCTGCGCGAAAGCCTGGGCGAGGCGTTCCGCACGGACACGATCGTCGCCGACGAGGTGACCATGGCCGACGGCGGACTCACCGAGAAGACGCTTCATCGCCTCTCGGACGGGGCGTTGATCGAGTCCGTTCTGATGCACTACCCGGCCAGGGGATTTCGCGCCAGCGGGAGGCCCGAGCACCGCGAACGACACACGCTGTGCATCTCGAGCCAGGCGGGTTGTGCGGTCGGCTGCCCCTTCTGCGCCACAGGGGAGCTCGGGTTTGGGAGAGACCTCGAAACTGCCGAGATCCTCGACCAGGTGCGCCACGCCGTACGCCGGATGGCGCCCGACCAGCGGACTCTGACCAACGTGGTCTTCATGGGCATGGGCGAGCCGCTGCTGAACCTCGACCGAGTCCTGGAGGCGGTGGCCAAACTTGCCGACGCTCGCCGGTTGGGTCTTGGAGCGCGCCACGTCGTGGTTTCCACCTCGGGCGTCGTCCCGGGGATTCGCCGTCTCACGCAGCTCGGCCCGCAGTTCACGCTGGCGATCAGCCTCCACGCGGCCCGGGACGCCCTGCGGGACGTCCTCGTGCCGTTGAATCGCCGCTGGCCGGTGGCCGAGGTCGTGGCTGCGGCTCGCGACCATGCGCGCGTGACGGGCCGGCGCGTGAGCTACGAGTACGTGATGATCTCCGGTGTGAACGACACCGACGTCGATGCCGATGCGCTCTCGCACTTGCTGCGGGGCGACCTCGCGCACGTGAACCTCATACCGATGAACCCGGTCGCGCACACTCCCTGGCAGGCCAGCAGCCCCGAGCGGATCGCCGAGTTCGCCGCTCGCGTCCGACACTACGGCGTGGGCGTGACCGTCCGCGCCAACCGGGGACAGGACGCCGGCGCCGCCTGCGGCCAGCTTGCCGCCGACCGTGCCGGTGAGCCTACGGCCGCCGCCGTCGCACGCCGCCGCGAGCTGATCGTTCGCCAGAGTGAGGCCGCACTCCGCGGCGAACGCAACCACGATGCTGTCTCGTCGAGCCTGGAGGCCATCGTCGCCAGCCGATCGGAGTCTCGCTGATGGCCAAAGCGCCGACCAAGGGCCGGGTCCTCATAGCCGCGAGCATCCTGGATTCGGACCTGGCCGATCTGTCGAAAGAGTGCCGCAGAGCCCTCAAAGCAGGCGCCGACCGCATCCATCTCGACGTCATGGACGGCCATTTCGTCCCCAACATCACGTTCGGAGCGGGCATCATCAAGAAGCTCCGGCGGATCGGCCGGCAGCCGTTCGACGCGCACCTGATGATTTCCGAGCCGAGCCGCTACGTCGCCAACTTCATCGACGCCGGCTGCGACTCGATCACCTTCCACGTGGAGGTGGAAGAGCCGATCGAGCCGACGCTCCAGGCGATCCACGCCGCTGGGCGCGCTGCCGGTCTTGCCATCAGGCCGAACACTCCGCTCTCGGCCCTCGAGCCCTACCGCGACCTGATCGACATCGTGATGGTCATGACGGTCGAACCGGGTTTCGGAGGCCAGTCGTTCATCAAGGAAGCCGCTCCCAAGATCCTGCCCGCTCATGAGTTCTTCCGCGGCCGATCGGTGCCCGGTCAGGTTCACGTCGACGGTGGCGTGAATCGCGACTCGGCGCAGCAGTGCGGAGCGCTCGGGGCCGAGGTGCTCATCGTCGGCTCGGTCCTCTGGAAGAAGGGCCACGACATGGGCGGCGAGATCCGGCGCATAAGGGCGCTGGCCGACGAAGGGTACCGGGTCACGTCGATCGTGGAGAAACCGCGTGGCTGAGGAGACCGTGTCCGGCGCCGCTCTTCCCTTGCCGGGAGGAGAAGCCGACGCAGCCGGCGACGGCACGGGCACGGGACCGAACGCTCACCTGGGCCGGCGCAACGACAGATTGCTGCTCGCCGCCGTGGCGGCCTACGCGGTGATCCTCTCGATCCTGATGATCGCCAAGGGCATCTCCGTGACCCCCGACCTGGTGGTCGTGGCCTTCGGGCTGGCCGCGCTGCTGCTCGGCCGCGGGCGCCTGTTCTTGCGCGACTGGATACCGTTCATCGCCCTCTTCTTCGCTTACGAGCTGATGCGCGGCTACGCCGACAAGTTCGGTCAGGCGATCCACGTCACCGACGTGATATCGATCGAACGGATTATCGGCCTCGGCGGCCTGCCGACAACGTGGCTGCAGGGCTTGCTCCACGCCGGGCCGGCGACAAGCCCGGACAACCTCGCAACGCTCTCTGTCGTGTTCTATTTCCTGCACTTCCCTCTGCCACTGGCGATCGGCTTCCTGCTGTGGATCCACCAGCGGCGGGTCTACTACGACTACGTGGGCGCCCTGATCGTGTTGTCGATGGCCGCCTTCGTGACATTCCTGTTTCTGCCGGTGGCTCCGCCCTGGTGGGCCGCCCAGCACGGTTTCGTGACTGGCATCCTGCACCTCCGCGACACGGGCTTCCAGGGGTTGTCACAGACCTTTGGCTTCGGCAACTACTTCTACTCGTACTCGGTCTACAGCATCAGCTCCAACGACGTCGCGGCGTTCCCATCGCTGCACGCCGCATACCCGTTCCTGGCATTCCTTTTCGCCAGACGGGCCTTCGGCCGGACCGGCTGGCTGATGCTCGCCTATACCGCCTGCGTGTGGTTCGCCATCGTCTATCTCGGCGAGCACTGGGTGGTCGACATCGTCGGCGGCGTGGTGTACGCGATGGCCGCATACCTGCTCATCCTCCACGGGCCGGCCTGGGCGAGACGCTTCATGGAGACGGTCGCGGACGAGGAGCTCGAGGCCGGCGTCGAGGCCGAGGACCAGGGCGACGTGGGGGCCCTTCGGCGCCTCGGACTGCGGGTACGCTGGACGCTCGTGGCGCAAGGACTGGCGCTCTTCGCCGTGGGGCTGGCGGCTGCCTTCGGCATGAGCAAATTCGGCTGGGCGGGCGGGACCCAGAGCGGGTTCTACTTCCTGGCCTGGCTCGCGATGCTCGGCGGCCTGTGGCGGGGCGCGGTCGGACTCGTGAGCCGATAGGGGCAGGCGGTGCGCGCGTTGCTCCAGCGAGTCACGCGAGCGGAAGTCCGCGTCGAGGGCGAGGTGGTCGGCGCCATCGGACCGGGCCTGCTCGTATTCCTCGGCGTGGCGCCCGGTGATGACGAGACGGTCGCCTGGGGGCTCGCGGCCAAGGTCGAGGGCCTGCGCATCTTCGCCGACGCCTCGGGCCGGACGAACCTATCGATTTCTGAGGTCGGGGGCGCGGCACTGGTGGTCAGCCAGTTCACCCTGTACGCGGACGCGAGCCGGGGCCGAAGGCCGTCGTTCATCCGCGCGGCCGGGCCGATCCCGGGGGAGCGCTTCTACGACATCTTCTGCGACCGCCTGGCGGTCATGGGAGTGCCGGTGAAACGTGGCGTCTTCGGGGCGAAGATGGACGTGGAGCTGGTCAACGACGGGCCCTTCACCGTCTGGCTCGACACCTCCGCACTGGGCATCGAGCCGCGCGCCGCGACATAGGACGAGCAGCGGGTCGGGGGCCGAAGCCTGGCCAAGCAGCGCCGCGGCGGACCGAACGGTGCACCGGCCGCCCCGTCGCGAGGCCGCCTATCTCTGTTGTTGCTCAACGACGCCGGCGAGAGCGTTGGCCTCGTTCCTGGCCGCGGTTTCCACTCAATGCCGCCCGGGGAAGCACTACGCGGCAGCCCACCAACTGCAGACCTGAATGCAAGCCGCGGCGCGGCCACACTGAGCGTGGCACTCGCGTGGCCGGGCCCGAAATCCGACGATCGCTTCCCCTGTACCGGTCCGAAGGCTGCTTTGCGCTACCCCGGCGTCATTGAGCGGAAACGCGGTCTCGCGTCGCGGCCCGCGGCCCGCGCCCGCCACCCGAGCCCGACCGCCCGATCCACGAATCGAAACGGCGCCGAGCGGGGGCTCGACGCCGGGGGGTTTCGCGGAACCGGCCGCGGGGCCGGCAGACGTTATCGGGGGCCGCGCGACAGCGTGCGGGTGCAGCGCGTGCAAACGAGCGTTCGCACTTGCTTGCCGCCCACCTCGATGGTGGTCTTCTGGAGATTCGGCTGATATCGCCGATGGGCGCGGACACGGTTCATTCCGGACGACTGCGGGTTGAAGCCGTCCATGGAGACCTTCCCGCACACGGCACAGGAACGAGCCATTAGGTCCTCACGGGTGCGTTGATCATAGAGGGACCCCGACTGGGGCCGACCGGGGCGGTATGATAGCACACCGTCTCAGCCCAACTGGCAGAAGGTCGCGCGCCCATGCCCGAGCGTTCCGTGGCCGGCAGATCGATCGTAACGCGCCGCGCCATCGTCGACATCGTCCGAACGGCGGTCCAGAGCAGCTACGGCGTGACCGGATTCAGCGACCCGTCGCTCGGCCGCCGGCTGCTGCGCTGGGTCGGTCTCGACAGGCCCGGAATCAAGCTCACGACCGAAGGTGGCGTGGCGCTCGACCTGTACCTGAACGTGGCCTTCGGGGTGCCCGTGGCCGAGGTGGCGCGCCAGGTGGACTCGGCGGTCCGCTATTCGCTGCGCCGGATCGTCGGCGTGGAAGTCGCGGGCCTGGCGATCCACGTCGACGGGATCCGCTTTCAGCCGGGCGCCGCCGCGCCGGACCTCGAGCCGATGGGCCGGTCCACAGCCGACACGGCGCCGGCGAATCCCAAGGCATGATGACGACTCGAGCCAACCGATGACGCGTCGCGCGGGCGACGGGACGAGCCTGCTCGCCGCTTTCCGCGCGGCCGTCGACAACCTGGCCGCCCACGTGGACGAAGTCGACGCCCTCAACGTCTACCCGGTGCCCGACGGCGACACAGGCAGCAACATGCTCGCGACGGTCAAGGCCGCCCTGGCCGAAGCCGAGGCCGTCGCAGATCCTTCGGCCGATCGCGTCGCCCAGGCCGTCAGCTACGGAGCTCTCATGGGCGCGAGGGGTAACTCGGGCGTGATCGCTTCGCAGATCTTCCGTGGCATGGCCGAGGGCCTCGGCGGCAAGCGCCACTTCACCGGGCTCGATCTCGCGCACGCCTTGAGCCAGGGTTCCGCCACCGCCTACAAGGCGGTCGGCAAGCCCGTGGAGGGCACGATCCTGACCGTTATCCGCGAGTCGGCCGCGGCGGCGGTTGTGGCCGCGGAGGCCGACGGAGACCTGGAAGACGTTCTGACTGCCGCGGTCTCGGGCGCCCAGCGAGCCGTGGCGAAGACGCCAACGCTCCTCCCGATCCTGCGCGAGGCGGGAGTGGTGGACGCCGGTGGCGAAGGGCTGTACCGCTTGCTCCAGGGCACGCTCCAGTACATGGTCTCTCACACGCCAGCGTCGCTGCCCGCGGGGGCGCCGGCCGGCGCCCGCCCATCGACTCTCGTGGTCCGCGCCGACGAAGGCTTCGGCTACGAGACGATGTTCATGCTCCAGGACCCCGGCGGTCCCATCGACGTGGATCTGCTGCGGACGGAGCTGGAGAAGATCGGACAGTCCGTACTCGTCGCGGGCGACTCGAAGGCCGTCAAGGTCCACGTCCACAACGAGCGGCCCGATCAGGTCATCGCGCTGGGCCTTTCGATGGGCAACCTGACCAAGATAAGCGTCGAGAATCTCGACGCCCAGTCGCAGGACGTCCAGGAACGGCGTGCGTCCGAGATCGTCGAGGGCCGTGGCGAGAGTCGGCCGGCCGGCCACGCCGACACGACGGCTCGCGTCGGCGGGCACGCCGGCGCCCAGCCGGAAGTGCGCCCGCACGTGGCCCTCGAAACGTTCGGCGGCGATGTAGCCGTCGCGCCGGCGAGCGGCAGCGGCGGCAACGGCTCTGGCGGCACGTCGGTACGCGCAGCGAAGGTTCCACTGGCCGTCGTGGCGGTCACTTCGGGCGAGGGGCTGGCCCGCATCTTCGACTCGTTCGGGGTGGCTGCCGTCGTTCGCGGCGGCCAATCGGACAATCCGTCGACGGGCGAGCTCCTCGATGCCGTTGAGAAGATCGCCGCGGACGAGATCCTGCTGCTCCCCAACAACCCCAATGTGGTTCTTGCCGCGCGCCAGGCGACGGAAATGACCAGCCTTCGCGTCCGCGTCGTTCCGACGCGAAATGCCGCAGAGGGGTTCGCCGCCCTGCTCGCGCTCGATCCATATCGCGACGCGACCGTCAACGCCGAGGTCATGACGCTGGCCAGTCGGGTCGTGCAGACTTTCCAGGTGACCGCAGCGGTTCGCGACGCGACTATCGGCGGGCGCAAAGTGCGCAAGGGTCAAACCATCGTGCTCGATCCCGACGACGGTCTGCTGGCAGTCAACAACGACCGGACAAAGGCGGTTCTCACCGCCCTCGGGGCGCTCCAGCCGGGCTTCGAACTGCTGACCATCTATTACGGCGATGGCGCCGATCTGGCCGAGGCGGAGGCGCTGTCCCGTCGACTGAGGGAGTGGCGCGCCGGGGTGGAGGTCGAGGTGCTCCACGGTGGGCAGCCGCACTACCGGTACCTGATCGCGGCCGAGTAGCGATGGCCGATCGAGCGCCCGCCCGCTACCCGGGCAGACCGCGAGCTGCCTCGGGGTCGCGCCGGCCGGCCGCGCCAGGCGGCCCGTTGGCTGAACACGGCCCGGTGGCTGCCCACGGCCCGGTGGCTGCCCACGGCCCGGTGGCTGCCCACGGCCCGGTGGCTGCCCACGGCCCGGCGGCGGTTCGGGGTTTCGTCGGGCCCGACACTCCGATTGGGGCGAGCGGCTTCGTCGGTGCCTCGATCCTCAAACGCGTCGGCCCCAAGCTCGGCATTCGAACGGTCCGCGACCTGCTATTCCATCTGCCGCGCCGCTACGACGACCTGCGTGAGCTGAGCCGAGCCCGTGACCTCGGCTGGATCCCCGACGGCGAAATCGCCAGCGCCCGGCTCCAGGTGCGCTCGATCCGCGTCGAGCCGACCTTCCGGCGGCGCATCCAGCGAACGGTCGCGTATCTGGGCGACGAGACCGGCGAAGTCGAGGCGACGTGGTTCGGGCGACGGTACATCGAGAGGCGTCTCCACGAGGGAGACAGGATCGTAGTCAGCGGTCGGGTCAAGAGGCGCGGCTTCACCACGACGTTCGACAACCCCGAGTTCCAGCCGGACGACGGTTCGGCCCTGCTCCACGCCGGCCGGATCGTGCCGGTGTATCGGCTCACGGCGGGATTGACGGCGGCCACGCTGCGGCGCGCCATACGGCAGGCGCTCGACAGGGTCGGCGCCGCGTACCTGGAGTACCTCCCCAGAGAAATCGCGGCGGCCGAGGCCGTCCCCGAAGCGGCCGGTTCCGCCGAAGCGGCCGCTTCCGCCGAACCCCCGAGCGCCGAAGCCGCCGATACTGCGGCCGGGGGCGTTTCCGAGACGGCCGGCCCGCTCGTGGGCATCTCCGCCGCCCTCGAAAGCGCCCACTACGCCGAGAGTTTCGAGAAGCGCGACGCCGCGCTCCGCCGGCTTGCCCACGACGAGTTGCTGGCGCTCCAGATCGGGATGGTGGCGCGCGATCGGCAGCGACGAGTCGCGGTGGGCCAGCCGATCGAGGTGCCGCAGGAGCGGCTGGCCCAGGCGACTGCAGCCGTCGAGCTGGCGCTGACCGAACAGGTCCGAGCCCGGACCGGCGCGGCGGAGCCAGCCCATCTGACGGCGGATCAAGCAGATGCGGTGGCGGCCATCGCTGCCGACCTGGCCCGGCCGCGACCGATGATGCGGCTGCTACAAGGCGACGTCGGCTCGGGCAAGACTGCCGTGGCCGCCCTCGCCCTAGCGTTCGTGGCGGATGCCAGCCGCCAGGGCGCCCTCCTTGCGCCGACGGATCTGCTGGCCCGCCAGCACGCGGTCGCGCTGCGCCGGCTCGTCGAACCTCTCGGTCACGGTGTGACGCTGCTTACGGCTTCTCTCCCGGCGGCGGAACGCCGCGACGCGCTGGCGCTGCTTGCCGCGCCACCGGAGGCACGGGATGTAACCGGCCTCAGCCGCGGCCGGATCGTCGTGGGGACCCATGCCCTCGTCCAGGAGGCCGTCCATTTCGCCGACCTCGCCCTCGCCGTCGTGGACGAGCAGCATCGGTTCGGGGTTGTCCAGCGGGAGGCTCTGGGGGCGAAGGGCGTCTCGCCGCACGTGCTGCTGATGACCGCCACCCCGATCCCTCGCACCCTCGCGCAGATTCTGCTGGCGGATCAGGACGTCTCCGACCTGCGGACCCCGCCGGCCGGGAGGCTGCGCGTTCGGACGGGCATCCGCCGCAGCTCGGAGCTGGCCGGTGTCGGCGGAGACTCCTCCAGAGGCGCCTACCCGTTGACCGTCCGAGAAGTCCGCGACGGCCATCGAGCCTTCGTTCTCGTGCCGCTCGTCGAGGAGGACGAGGAGAGCTCGGCCCGCTCGGCCGGCGAAGTCGCTCGGGAGCTGCCGGGTCAGCTCGCCGACGCTGCCCGGAGAATGGGCGTCGATCCGACGCCGGAGCCACGTGTCGGTGTGGTCCACGGCCAGATGAAGGCGGCAGTCCGAGACGACACGATGGATCGCTTCCGGCGCGGGGAGCTGGACGTGCTCGTCGGCACGACCGTGCTGGAGGTCGGCGTGGACGTCCCCGAGGCGACCGTGATGCTCATTCTCGACGCCGATCGGTTCGGCCTGGCGCAGCTTCATCAGCTCCGGGGCCGCGTGGGCCGTGGCGAAGCGCAGGCCTACTGCATTCTCGTCTCGGACTCCGAGGACGAGACCGCGAAGGCTCGTCTCAACGTTCTCGCCACTCATCACGACGGTTTCGAGCTGGCGGAGATGGACCTCGAGCTGCGCCGCGAGGGCGAGCTGCTGGGCCTCCATCAGAGCGGCCTGCCGACGCTGCGGATAGCGTCGCTGCGACGTCCGGAGGATCGCCGGCGCTCCCTGCGTGCGCGCCGGATCGCCGAGGACCTCCTCGACGAAGTGGGCGCGATCAGACCCGGTTACGAAGCCCTCAGGGCGGAGCTCGAGTCGGGTTGGCTGGCCCGGGTGGGCGCGGGCGAAGTGCTCGCCGATGCTGCCGATGCCGCCCAGGCGGCCGACGCGGCCGATGCCGACCAGCGGACGGAGGAGTCCACATGAGCGACGCCGGCCGCGTCATCGCGGGCGCCGCAAAAGGTACGCGGCTGCTCGCCCCCGGCGAGGGAACGCGGCCGTTCGGAGACCGCGTCAAGCAGACGCTCTTCGCCATCCTGGAGCCCGACCTGCGCGGCGCCGCCGTCCTGGATCTCTTCGCCGGTTCGGGAGCCGGTGGCATCGAAGCGCTCTCCCGGGGAGCTGCTCGCGCCGTTTTCGTCGAGCGCGACGCGACCGCCGCACGGGTCATCGCCGAGAATCTGGGCCGCGCGCGTGTCGCCGATCGAGGCAGCGTCATTCGCGCCGACGCGATCGTGTACCTCGGCGAACGCGCCGGCGCGGACGGGCCGTTCGATCTCGTGCTCCTTGATCCGCCCTATGCCGAAAGCGACCTGCTCGAGTCAGCGCTGGCCCGCCTCGCGGCTCCAGCCGGCACCGGCGCCCCCATCCTCGATCGAGATGCGTGGGTCGTCGCCAAGCACTTCTGGCGCACGCCGCTCCCGCAAGCCGTCGGGCTGCTAGCATCAGTCCGATCCCGGCGGTTCGGAGAGACCGCCCTGACGTTCTACAGGCAGCCCGCCGCCGAGCCTGAGGACGTAGAAGCTGCCCGGGCCCAGGAGGCACTCAGGTGAAGATCGCCGTATACCCGGGCTCATTCGACCCGATCACGTTCGGCCATCTCGACGTGGTCGAGCGCGCTGCGGCCGTTTTCGATCGCGTGATCCTGGGCGTGCTCGTGAACCCGCACAAGGCCGCCATGCTACCCACCGAAGTCCGCCTGACGGTAATCCGCGAAGCCGTCGACGAATCTTGCGACGCCGAGATCGCCGGCCGAATCGACGTCGAAGCCTTCGACGGCCTCACGGTCGACTTCTGCCGCCGCCGCGGAGCCCACTTCGTCGTGCGCGGTCTGCGAGCCATCTCAGACTTCGAATCGGAGCTCCAGATGGCCCACACCAACCGCAAGCTCGAACCCGAAGTCGACACGGTCTTCTTCATGACGGCTCTCGAGCACAGCTACCTGAGCTCGAGTCTGGTGAAGGAAATCGCGCTCTTCGGAGGCGACGTGAGCCAGATGGTGCCCCCTGCCGCTACCCGACGCCTGTCGACTGCGGGTCGGAGTCTATAATCGGGGTCAACCGGCAGCCCCCACGACAATCTGCCTGAGGAGGGCCCGTCCGACGGACATCATCTTCCTGGTCGAGAAACTCGAAGAGAAGATCGCCAGCGGCCGCAAGCTTCCCCTGACGGGCAGCGTGATAGTCGACCAGAGCGACGCGCTCGATCTGATCGACCAGCTGCGAGTCACCATCCCCGAAGAGATAAGGTCCGCCAAGCGCGTCAACGCCGAAGTCGAGCGGTTGCTCGAGCAGGCCCGCGAAGAGGCGGAACAGATCCTCGCCCGTGCCCAAGAGCAGGCCACGTACCTCATCGAGGAACGCGAACTGACCAGGCAGGCCGAGGAGATGAGCGACGAGATCGTCCGTCAGGCCCACGCCGAAGGCCAGGAGATCCGCCGAGGCGCCGACGACTACGCCGCCGAGGTGCTGGTGGCCCTCGAAGCAGAAGTACTGCGGACTCTCAAGACGATCAAACACGGGCTCGACTTGCTCGACGAAAGGCGCGCCGGCGCCGAGGCGACAGCCGGCCAGGACGGCCAGGACGAGCAGGACGGCCAGGGAGATCTCGACGAATACGACGAACAGTCGGACGAAGAAGAGCCAGTCCGCGGCTGACGCTCTGACCTTCAACGTCTCCGGGCTGCTGGCCGATCCCCCAGGCTCCGTTCGGGAGTACCTCGTCTTCGGACCTGCCCTCAACCTCGGCCCCGAGCTCCGCCAGTCGGAGGGGCTGGAAGGCAGCCTGAGGCTGATCCGGACCAATCGTGGCCTGGTCGTGCGCGCGCGCCTGACCACGGCAATCGAGCAGGAATGCAGCCGCTGCCTGCGTGAGATCGAGTGGCCGATCGAGATCGACCTGGACGCGGAGGCATTGCCGACCGTCGACTTCATCAGTGGCCTGCCGCTCCACGCCGACGACGAGCCGGACGCGCTCAGGCTCAACGACCACCACGAGCTCGAACTGGAGGGCGAGGTCCGAGAGGCCATCCAGCTCGCCGAGCCCGTTGCCCCATTGTGCCGCGAAGACTGCCCTGGACTGTGCGTCGTCTGCGGACAGGAGCTCGCCGGCGGTCCGCACGATCATCCCGACGAGGACGTCGACCCGCGGCTGGAGGCTCTGCGCGGGCTCGTCGACGGGGATTAGGGCGATACGCCTGAGCCGAAGCGCTCCTTCCGGCGCGTCTGCTGCTGCGGTTCGCAATGACAGGACGGCCCGGACAGGCTAAACTCCGCCGTCGGCCCCGCACGCAGCGTATGCTTCGCTGTGCCCGACCTCGAACAGTAGTTTCGCGCCCCGGCAACCTCACCGGCCAGCCCTTCAGGCACCGCGCCGGAGCGAAAAGGAGTAGTCGAACCAATGGGAGTCCCCAAGAGGCGAGTCTCGCACGCGCGACAGGGCGATCGCCGCGCGCATCGTGCGCTGACCGTGCCTCATCTCGAGTCCTGCCCTCACTGCCACCAGCCCAAGCAGGTCCACAACGCCTGCCCAAACTGCGGCCAGTACGCCGGACGCCCCACCATCGAGATCAAGCAGGATAAGCCGCAGCAATCGGCTTGAGCCGGTGGACCTGAGTACGGTTCGCACCCAATCTGAGGAAGCCGTCCGCATCGCGGTCGATGCCATGGGCGGCGACCATGCGCCCCTGGAGATCGTGTCGGGGACCCTCTCCTGGGCACGCAAGCACCCGGCGGATTCGATCCTGCTCGTCGGCGTGCCCGAGCGCATCGCTGCCGTCGCCGCCGGTAGCCTGCCGGCCAACGTGGAGATCGTCCCGGCCAGTCAGGTCGTCGGTATGGACGAGTCGCCGGCGCAGGCTCTCAAGTCCAAGAAGGACTCATCGATCCTCGTCGCGATGGATCTCGTCAAGCATGGCAAGGCCGACGCTCTCGTCACGGCCGGCCACAGCGGCGCCGGAATGGCCGCCGCGGTGTTACGTTTGGGGAGACTGCCGGGCGTCGACCGACCGGCGCTGGCCGTCCAGATGATCACCGAGACCGGTCCGTTCGTGCTTCTCGACATCGGCGCCAACATGGATTCCACGGGCGAGAACCTCTACCAGTTCGCCCACATGGGCTCGCTGTATGCCGAGCGAGTCCTCGGCGTGGAGAAACCTCGCATCGCGCTGCTCTCCATCGGCGAGGAAAGGGGAAAGGGCGACCTGGCGATCCAGCAGGCCACCAAGCTGCTCGACGACGACGGCAGCCTCAACTTCATCGGAAACGTCGAAGGGCGAGACCTCGTCAAGCACATGGCCGACGTGGCCGTCTGCGACGCGGTCGTCGGCAACGTGACGATGAAGTTCTTCGAGGGCCTGGCGGGGTTCATCTTCGACCTGTGGCGGGGCGAGTTCAAACGCGGCATCCGCGGCCCGATCGGGTACGTGTTCATGCGCGCCGGAGTCAACCGCATCCGCGAGACGTTCGACTACGAGCGCATGGGCGCCTCCCCGTTGCTGGGCGTGAAAGGGATGGTTCTCATAACCCACGGATCGGCGAAGCGGCGCATGGTCGAGTTCGCTCTGGACGCGGGCGCCAGGGCTGCCAGGGCTCGGATTCCGAACCTGATCGCCGACTCTCTTCGTGGTTCGGCAAAGACTCCGCAGGCGTAGCTGAGAGGCAGGTCTGGCCGTGGACAGAGCAGAAGAGGGCGCACCGGACCGTCGTGGCGAACGGTTGACCGTCAGCCGCCGGGTCATCGTCGAGATGGTTCGAGAGGCCGCGCTTGAGGTTCCGGGCGTGCTGCGCGTGAGCCGGGGTCGCCCACTCGCATGGCTGGGCGGTTCCCCGGTCCGGGCCCGTGTGCGCGATGGCCGCGTGTCCGTGCGGGTATGGGTCATCGCGCGACCCGGCCATCCCCTCGGACCCCTGGCGGCCCAGATCCGCCAGGCAGTCGGCGCGACGATCGAGCGACTGCTCGCCCTGGAGATCGGCGAAGTGACCGTCGTGGTGGATGGAGTCGGAGGCTGGGGTTCGTGAGTGCGGGTCCAAGGAAGACGCGGTCCAGCGGCGAAGCCCGGTCCAGCGGCGAAGCCCGGTCCAGCGGCGAAGCCCGGTCCAGCGGCGAAGCCCGGTCCAGCGGCGAAGCCCGGTCCAGCGGCGAAGCCCGGCTCGTCGGCGAAGCCCGGGGCGGAACCGACCCGGAATTGGTCATCTCACACCGGCTCGCGCGCCGGCTTGCTCTGGCCGCTCTCTTCGAAGCCGAGTTCGGCCAGCGTACTGCCGGAGCGGTCCTGGAGCGCCACCTGGCCGAAACCGGCGCCGATGCGCCCACCGCCGATTTCGCCCGGTCCCTCGTGGAGACCGTCGTCCTTGGCCGCGACCGGATCGACGCCATGATCGAGGCGGCAGCTCCCCAGTATCCGGTGGTCCAGCTCGCCCGAATGGATCGGACTCTGCTGCGTAGCGGCATCGGCGAGGTGCTACACTCCGGCACGCCGTCCCGGGTGGCTATTGCCGAATGGGTCGAGTTGGCTCGCACTTACAGTGGGGAGCCTGCCCGCCGTCTTGTCAACGGCGTACTCGGGAGAATCGCTCGCGACTCCGCCGCCGGCGCGTACCACGCCCCGGAGCCGGAGCCGCAATAACCGTCAACCTCAAGCAAACACCCCGAGGAGGGCGTCAGTGGCCACAACCTACGAGCGACTCAAGAAGATCGTCGTCGAACAGCTCGGCGTGGACGAGGATGAAGTCAAACCCGAAGCCTCGTTCGTCGATGACCTGAACGCCGACTCGCTCGACCTGGTCGAGTTGATCATGAGCCTCGAGGAAGAGTTCGGGACCGAGATCTCCGACGAAGACGCCGAGAGGATCCGCACGGTCCAGGACGCCGTCGATTACATCGACGAGCACGCGTCTTAGCCGCGCCTCGACTGATGCGCCCCGCAGCCGCCCTCGCGGCGCGGCTGGGGCTACCCGTTCGTGACCTCGAGCTGCTTCAGCAGGCGTTGATCCACAGCAGCTACCTGCACGAGCACCGGGACCTGGCCGTAGGCCACAACGAGCGCCTGGAATTCCTCGGCGACTCAGTTGTTAGTTTGGCCATTTCGGACGCCCTTTATCGCCGCCACCCCGACGACGACGAGGGCGTTCTTTCTGCCCGCAGGGCGTCGATCGTCAGCACTGCCGGACTCGCCCGGCTGGCCGGCCGGATCGGGCTCGGCGAGTACCTGCTGCTCGGCGAGGGCGAATCCCAAAGAGGCGGGCGACGCCGGCCAGCGCTTCTGGCTTCGGCCTTCGAGGCGGTCGTCGGGGCGCTGTACCTGGACCTCGGCTTCGATGCGGCAGGCGCGTTCGTGGTTGGAGTGGCGACGCCGGAGCTGACGAGAGAGCGCCCGCTGAACGCCCTCAAGAGCCCCAAGAGCCGGCTGCAGGAATTCACCCAGCGGCTCTCCGGAGAGCGACCCCAATACAGGCTGCTCCAGGCGGTCGGTCCGGACCACGACAAGGTATTCCGCGTCGAGGTGGCGGTCGAGGGACGCGTCGTCGGCACCGGCGAAGGGCACTCGCGCAGGCTGGCCGAGGCAGCGGCGGCAGCCGGGGCGATAGACGCGCTCCGCCGCGAGCCGGGCTTCTTCGCCGACCAGGCAAAGGGAGCCCCCGAGTTGAGCGAACCCGCGGAAGGGCCGACGGAGCCCGAGGACGAAGAGCGCCCTGAGCCGGCGGCCGCGGAGAAACGGCTCGCGGAGTGGGAGGCTGCGATGCGCGAGCCGGAGATCCGTCGAGCGAGTGCGAATCCGGAGGCCTGGAGCGGTTTCGGCACGGAGGCGGAGGCGGGCTCAGACGGGGGCGTGCGCACCGACCCCTTGCGGTGACCGCGCCCGCACGCCTGCTGGCGCTGCGCCTGCAGGGTTTCAAGTCGTTCGGCGAACGGACTCTGGTGGAGTTCCGGCCCGGCATCAGCGCGGTCGTGGGTCCCAACGGGTCGGGCAAGAGCAACCTTGCCGACGCCCTCCGCTGGGCTCTAGGCGAGCAGGGCCGCGCCCTCCGCCTGCGCAAGTCCGAGGACGTCATCTTCGCCGGATCGGAGAAGAGATCGGCTCTCGGCATGGCCGACGTGACCCTCGTCTTCGGCAACTCCGACCGGCTTCTCCCGATCGACTTCGAGACGGTCGAATTGGGCCGCCGGCTCTTTCGCTCCGGGGAGAACGACTACCTGCTGAACAAGCAGCGCGTTCGGCTCAAGGACCTCGTCGACCTGCTAGACGCTGCCCATCTGGCCGACAACGCCTTCCTCTTCATCGGCCAGGGCATGGTCGACCAGGCGCTGGCGCTGCGACCCGAGGAACGGCGGCCGCTGTTCGAGGAAGTCGCCGGGGTCCGCCGCCACGAGCGCCGCAAGTCGAAGGCCGAGGAGCAACTGGTCGAGGCCGAGGCTAACCTGGCTCGGGTCGAGGACGTAGTTGCCGAGCTGCGGCCGCAGGCGCGCCGGCTTGCCGCGCAGGCCGAACAGCAGGCATCCCGACAGAGCGCCGGCCGCGAGTACGGCGCCGCGATCATCGCCGTGGCCCGGAATCGCTGGCGGGACGCGGCCGGCCGCGCGATCCTCGCCGAGGAGCAGCTGCGTACTGGCCGCGCCGAAGTGGACGTCGCGCTGAGCGCGTTGCGCGAGGCCGAGGAGAGCGCGTCCGGCATCGCCCGAGAGCTTGCTACTGGATCCGAGCGCGAGGCCGAGCGGCGGGCTGCATACGAGTCGGCGCGGGCAGCGCTTATCGAGCTGCAGTTGCGGGACGCTCGCGCGGCGAGTGACGCCGCCGCGGTGAAGCGCGACAGGACGCGCCTCGAGGGGGATCTCGCAGTCGTCATGGCGAACCTCGAGGTTCACCGACGGGAGCTGGCGGTCTCGGTGCCCTCGAGGGACGTGTCGTTGGGGGCGTCTCTCGCCGAGGCGGAACGCTCGCTGGGCGAGGCGCTCGAAGAGCTCGGGGCAATGCGCGCCGCGGGTCAGGCTCGCGGTGAGGCGCTGGCCGCCATCCGACGCGTCGTAGCCGCCAGGGCGGCCGAACTCGAGACGATCCGTCGCCGCCTGGCGGATGCCGAGCGACAGGCCGCCGACGAGCGTGCGCAGGCAGACGAGGGGGCGCGGCGCCTTGCCGAGGCCGAAGCCGCGTGCGTGGGACCTCGCAGCGCTCTGGAGACGGCCGCGGCCGCCGAGAGAGCTTCGGTTCTCGCACGCGAGCAGGCGAGGGCGGAACTCGACGCCCGTGAAGGCGCGCGCCAGGCGGCAGCCGAGAAGGCGGCTGCGGCGTCCACCCGTGCCGCGGGGCTGCGTGGTCGGCTCGACGGCCTTCGGGCGCGACTGGCCGAAGAGGAGGCTCGCGGGATCGCAAAGGCGGCGCGTCGCGCCGGAGGCCGCCCTCTGGCCGAAGGCCTGGAGGTCGAAGCCGGGTTCCGTGTCGCCGTGGAAGCGGCCCTGGGCGACGTCATGCGAGGCTACATCGTGGCTCGCGAGGCCATTCCGGCGCTCGATGGCCAGCGGGGCACGGTCGTCCTGGGAAGTGGCGCCGGAGGGGCAGGCGGGCCCGCCGCGCTCGAAGCCGCGGCTGCGCCCGTAGAGGCTGCGGCC
>JGIcombinedJ21911_10000066_pt1 | contig 23492 bp, 18 predicted proteins | sample BarGraNGADG00211_FD_21911 | JGI IMG/M metagenome (IMG submission 21911)
GCCGCCTACGAGTGGCCCGCCGAGCTCGCCGATAACGATATCCTCGCTCGGCTGCTGGACTTGAACCTCGAGCGTACGCCCGCGTGACCGTTGCTCGACCCCTCGAACGCCTTGTCGGGTTCACGAATCGGAGGACGCGGCCTTCCGCACGATGAGCAGATCGTCAGTGTCGGCGGCGTCATCAACGGTCCAAGGCCGAGGACGGCAGCTTGCAGCCAGGTGGGTCTATGGAGCCAGCGTGGCGGTCACGCTCCCGCGAGGGAGGGCCCCTGCTGCCGACAACACGTCACCACCAACGTAGCCCCGATAGGTCACGGTCACCGTGCCTCCCCGCAGGTCGAGGCTGTGGCCGGCGGTGCTCGACACCCATGAATCGTAGGTAAAGCTGCCATTGCCCTGGAGGACGCGCATCAAGCCATACTCCCCGCCGCCGCTGGATGTCCAGACATTTCCTTGGGCGTCGCCGAACTGTATGTCCAGGTTCGTGATCGTAACGTCGACGCCGCCCGTCTCGGTAAGGGTCACGGTGAAATCCCATTCGCACACGCCCTTGCCCTTGTCGGTGCAGGGGATGGATTTTGGCATCGAGATGGCCACCTTCGGCTTCGGGACTGGGGTCGGCACGGGGGTGGGCGTCGGCACGGGGGTGGGCGTCGGCACGGGCGTGGGCGCCGCGGTCGGCATGGCCATGGGGCTGGGCGTGCTCGTCACGGCAGCCGTCTTGGCTAACGGCGTGGATTGGGTGAACCTCGTTGGCGATGAGGCGGAGCATCCGGCTGCCACCACCACGACAACCACCAACCCTGCGCGCAACACTCCGGGTCTCATTCCTGATCCCTCTCTTCGACGTTACGATGTACGCAATTCTAGGCGCGGTGGCGCCATGGTTGTCGCCCCCGGCGCAGCCGCCCCGACTGGCACTGGCACGGGGTCGGGATCTCGGCGACTCACACGGTACGAATCCCCTAACCCCTGGTGACATTGTCACGATCCTGCGATCGTGCGGGGCGAAGAGCCGATGACGGCGTTCGATGCAGATGCGTGTGGCAGGATGGAGCAGAGTGTTGAAGGGAGCATTTCGATGGCCGAATTCAAGCAGCTGCTAGATCAGTTCCTGCGCGAGGAATACGAGGAATCGCCGGTCAACGCCAGCAGTCTCGGGCTGATCGAGTACGACGACCGACTCGACGATCTCTCGGCCGAGGCATTCGAGCGGAGGCAGGCGAGGGCGGCACAATGGCGGGGCCGATTCGCCGCCCTGTCGGATGCCGAGTTGTCCGCCGACGAGCGCATCGATCGCGATCTGGCGGTCGCGATGATGACCGGCCGGACGATCATGGCCGACTGGACCGCCTGGCGCCGCGATCCCGTGGTCTACAGCGGGCCGATCACAGGCGGCCTGTTCGGCCTCTTCCTGCACCGCCTTCGGCCGGAACCGGAACTCGTCGAAGCGGCCATCGCGCGCCTGGCCCAGGCCCCCCGCGCGCTCGAGCAGGGCCGCGCCAACCTCGACCCGAAGCTCGCTCATCCACTCATCCTGGAGCGCGGACGCGATGCCGCACGCGGGGCGGCGCGGTACGTCCGAGACCTGCTCCCCGGGGAGGCGGGCACGGACCGGGATCGGTCGCGGCTCGCCGCCGCCGGAGCCGAGGCGGCCCGCGCCCTGGACGACTGGGCCGCTCATCTCGACGAGCTCGCGCGCGGCGCGACCGGCACCTGGCAGCTGGGTGAGGNGCGCTACACGCGACTGCTNCGGGAGCGGGAGGCGCTCCCTTACGACGCCNGCTCCCTGCGCGACCGCGGCCGAGCCGAATACGACCGCCTCTGTACNGAGATGCGCGAGCTGTCGCGCAAGGCCTGNGGCACCGACGACTGGAACGCGGTCCTNGAACGCTCGAACGAAGACCATCCGGCGACCGAGGAGGAGATGCGCCGGACCTACGCCGACTGGACGGCGAAGGCCAGATCGTTCCTGGTCCAGACGGGCCTNATCACGATCCCCNAGGGCGAGTCGTGCGACGTCCTGCCCTCGCCGCCGTTCCAGCGCCCCNTGATCGGAGTGGCTTCATACATGTCGCCGCCCGCGTTCGCTTCGTCGCTGCAGGGCCACTTCTTCGTCCCTTATGCGCCGGATGGCGCCTCGCCCGCTGAGATCCAGAAGCGGCTGGCGGCCAACAGCTTCGGCCACATCCCGACGACCGCGGTCCACGAAGCGTACCCGGGCCACCACTGGCACCTCGTGGTTCGCAAGACCAGGGCCCGGCGACTGCGCCGGGTTCTCGGCACGCCCTACTTCAACGAGGGCTGGGGCCTCTACGCCGAGCGCCTGATGCGCGAGCGCGGTTTCTTCACGGAACCGATCCAGGAGCTCAACCACCTCAAGGCGACGCTCTTCCGGGCCGCGCGCATCGTCGTCGACACGAGCCTGCACATGGGCGAGATGAGCTACGACGAGGCGATCAGCTTCATGGTCGAGAAGACCGCCACGCCCGAACCCACCGCCCGGGCAGAAGTCGGGCGCTACTGCTGGTGGCCGACGCAGGCGTCCTCCTACCTGACCGGCTGCCTCGAAATCATGCGCATCCGCGACCGCTTCCTCGAGTCGCGNGGGCTACCGGCGGGATCGGGCCCGACGGCACCGGTCGCAGTCCTGCGCGAGTTTCACGACCGGCTGGCGGGGAGCGGGTCGCTGCCGCTCGGGCTGGCGGAGAGAGCGGTCCTCGGGGCGAGGTGATGCCGTGCGGGTGCGATCAAGCCCAATTTGGCCGTGGGGATCAAGAACCCAGATTCGTGACCTTCCGGCCTCTAGAATGCGCCGATGCTGTTCCTCTTGGGCCTGATCATTAGAGCCCTCTCCCGTCTCTCGGTTGGCTCCCGCGACGACGATGGCTCCAAGGACCTCGAGATCCTCGTCCTTCGCCATCAGCTTCGGGTCCTCCGGCGCAAGACCGGCCCGCCAAAGCTCCGAGCAATCGATCGGGTCCTCCTCGCCGCGGCCAGCAGGTCTATCCCGCGCGAGCGATGGTCCTGCTTTCTGGTCACCCCGGCCACACTCCTGCGCTGGCACCGGGACCTCGTGCGAAGGAAGTGGACCTACGGCAAGACAGGACTGCCGGGACGGCCGCCGATCGACCCGGAAGCCCGTGACCTCATCCTGCGGATCGCGAGAGAGAACCCGAAGTGGGGCTGCGTCCGGATACAAGGCGAACTCGCCAAGATCGGGATCCAGGTATCTGCCACGACCATTCGCAGCTTGCTGCGGACCGCGCGACTCGGTCCCGCCCCGCGGCGGACCAGACCGAGCTGGATTCAGTTCCTCCGAGCGCAGGCCCAAGGGTTCATCGCCTGCGACTTTTTCACCGTCGAGACAGCCTGGCTCCAGACGCTCTACGTCCTACTCTTCATCGAACTCGGCAGCAGGCGCATCCACCTGAGCTCCTCGACCGCCCATCCCAATGCAGCCTGGGTCACCCAGCAGGCCCGCAACCTGACGATGAAACTCGATGATCGCCCGACCGCCGTCCGGTTCCTCATCCGCGACCGCGACACCAAGTTCGTCGGGCCATTCGACGAGGTCTTCCGCTCCGAGGGGGCAAAGGTGATCCTGACTCCGGTCCGGGCGCCCAACGCCAATGCCTACGCGGAACGGGTGATCGAAACCGTCCGGGCGGAGTGTCTCGACTGGTCGCTCATCCTCGGTCGCGGCCATCTCGATCGGACGCTCCGCACATACGCCACTCACTACAACCGTGAGCGGCCTCATCGTGCTCTCGGCCTTGCGACACTCGTGGCCGAAGATGAGGTCTCGCCACCTGTGCGTCCCCCAGACGTGCGCCGAAGGGACCTGCTTGGCGGCCTGATCCACGAGTACCACGGACTCGCCGCATGAGCGAATCTGGGTTTCTGACCCCCACGGCAAGCCGGGGTCGGCTGAGTCTTGTGGATGCCAGCCAGATGGATGCTCCGGGTTGGCGAAGCAGTCGTAGGCCTTCAAGACAATCATCAAGGGTAGGTTTCGGCAGGAGCGGAATGGTGACGGAGACTTCCGCAGCCGTGCTCCTTGAGCAAATTGGTTCCGAGGCCAGGTCAGAGAATGGCCGGATATGAGGGGATCGTCGGGTCGCTGAGCCAGGCCATCACAAGAGTGACGCCCGCGGCTTACGAACCACTTATGACAGGTTTAGAGTCCAGTCTGCTGTCGGCATCTGTCTAGGGGAAATGGGCGACAGCGTATTGGGCATGCGGAGCCTCCTCAAGCCATGACTGAGCGATACAGCCTCCAATCGGAGATCGGCCGTGGCGGCATGGGCCTGGTATGGAGGGCCCGCGACGAGGAGACAGGCTCCATCGTAGCGATCAAGCTGCTGCGCGACGTTTACGCCGAGGACCCCGATTACATCCGCCGGTTCGAACGAGAGGCCCAGCTGGCCCAGCGAATCGACTCGGTCCACGTGGTCAAGGTTCTAGACTTCGGACTGCGCGACAAGGTGCCCTATCTGGCCCTTGAGTACGTCGACGGCCCCTCGCTCCACGACGCCCTAACCGCGCATGGTACCTATGGGTGGCCGGAGACCAGAGCCTTTCTCGCCCAGTTGGCCCAAGGCCTCGCCGATGCCAACGCCGCGGGCGTCATCCATCGCGACATCAAGCCCTCCAACGTACTGATAGCTCCCGACGGGATGGCCAAGCTGACCGACTTTGGCATTGCCCGCGGCCTCAACTTCAGCCGCATCACGGCTACCAGTACGATCGTGGGCACCCCGGCCTACCTCGCCCCCGAGGGGCCCAAAGATGCCCGCTCCGATCTCTACTCCCTGGGCATCATCGGCTACGAACTTCTGACCGGTGCCGTGCCATTCAAGGGCACCACCTACCAAGAGGTCGTGATCGCCCACATCCGCGAAGCTCCTGACCTCTCGATCCTGCCTGAGGAGGCCCAGCCCGTTATCGCCTGGCTCCTGGCCAAGGACCCGGCAGAGCGACCACAGCGTGCCAGCGCTCTGCTGCCTGTGCTTTATGGCGCGGAGAGAGTGCCGGAAGCGAAGAAGGCTGGAGCCGCACTCGCATCGGTCGCGGCCCAACCGCATCCGACAAAGCCTGCGGCTCCAGGACAGGGAGCCGTCGCTCCAGCACCAACCGGGGCAGCCCCAACGCCACCCCAGAACATTGACCTCATGCCAACCCACGTCCTCTCCGCTCAGATCATGCCGACTCAGGTGATGGCGAGGACGGTAGTGACCCAGACCACCAGCGTCCGCCGGCCTGGGATGCCGCCTCCGCCTTCAGCTGAGGGGCCGCTGGCTGTCGCCTCCGCGGACCGATCGCCGATTAGATCTCGCGGCAGCGGCCCTTCCATGAAGACCATGATCGGAGTGCTCCTGGCGATAGGTCTGGTTTCGCTGGTCGGTCGGCTCGTCTTCGCTGGCGGAAAGGCTGAAAGCGCTGCTACTCAGGCTGCCAATACGAAGCCTCTCGTGGCGACAACCACTCCACACGACGCCGCATGGGCGAGCGTGGTGGCCAGTGGCCAATCGAGTGCTCAAGCCAGCGCACACGCCAGTGCTCAAGCCAGCGCGGTGGCCAGTGCCGAAGCAACGGCCTATGCCGCCGGCTCCGCGTCGCCCACAACTGTCGTCACGCCACGGCCTGTCGTGGTGCCCGCCCGAACGCCAGCACCAGCTCCGACGCCACAACCACTGGCGTACATCAGGGGCAGGATCACCGATGAGAACGGAGCGCCGCTCGCCGGCATAGATGTGTTGCCGCAAGGACCCGATGCGCCGAACACGGGTGAGTCGGGATCGGATGGAACGTACTCGGTCGCAGTCGGACCCGGCCAGTACGGGCTGATCATCGACGACGAGGTCGCGTTCAAGCGCGCCTCACCCGTCTACTGGACGCCGCAAGGCATCGCTATAGACAGGTCCCGTGCGGCGACGTTCAAAGTGCCGCCAGGTGGTGTCTCGGGAATCGACATCAAGCTACCGCTGGGCTATCAGATCACCGGAACACTGACTCCTCCGCCTGGCACGCAGCTCCTCAAGACCTTCGGAGTCGCCTGCAGCACCAGCGACGGGCAGTGCTCGGATGGCGGGCCAACCTATGGAGGGCAGTGGGGCACGAGTTGGGTACCCGCCGGTACCTATGTGATCAGGTTCACGACATCCTTCCCAGATGGTACGACAAAGGAGTCGTGGTGGTCGCCATCTGGTATCACGACGGACAGAGGAGCCGCGACGCCGATCGCAATCGACTCCTCCGCTGTCACCGGCATCGACGGTCAGTTGCCCTGGGGCGGTTGATTGCCCTGGGGCGGTTGATCTGCTGACGGCCGGCAGGCTGCCCACGTGGTCGAACATGTGAGCCGCTCTGGGTTTGATGCAACTCTCAGAATTCCCAGGGCGACTCAGGTGTCCGCGACCTATCGATCGCGGTGCAACCATCCCATTTGTCCGGAGGTTGACTGCGCTATCCTGGCTGGGTCTCGGAATGCGGACGCCAGGCGCCGACGTGGTTCTTTGGGGGAGACGGGTCTGAAACATGACGAGGGAGCGGGGGCTGCCGGGGCAGTCGTTCGAGACGCCTGGCGCTGGATGGCGCGCAATGATTCGTGCCGAGCGGCTCCGGCTTGGCCTTACCCAGCAGCAGCTCGCTGACCGCGGGCAGGTCTCAGTCGAAACGATCCGCAAGTACGAGCGCGGCTTTCGAAGCCCGAGCCGAGATCGCCTCAGTCACCTACTCGAGTCGATGCAGGTCCCGCAGGCAAGAGCGCGCGCAGTCCTAACGGCTGCTGGTTTTGCCTCGCCGGACACACTATTCCCTGCCCACTTGTATCCCACGTATTACCTCAGCGAGGCCGAGGCTCGAGCCGAGATCGAGACCTCACCTTGGCCCAGGTTCGTAGTCAACGATGCACTTGAGGTAGTTGCCGCCAATCGCGCTACGGTCGGCCTCTGGAAACTCGAGCCCGGTTTCGAGGCGTCCGGTCGCACGCGAGCCCAGCTCAACCTGCTCGCGATAATGGCCGAGCCCCGGGTCGCTCACCACCTCGTAAACCTCGATGCTTGTTTCGCGGCCGCGGTAGGCATCCTGAAGGCGTCCTCGAATGACGATTCCGAGTTCGCGGAAGCGTTGCTGGCTGAATGCGCCGCGCGAAACCCTTCGACTATCAGGCTGCTTCTTCGCGTCTGGGAGACGACACAGGCTGCCCAACCGCGAGCCCAGTCCACCTATGAAGTCGTTTGGCAAGACGGCCAGAACATGCAGATCAATTTCGTGGCTGTCGTGAGCGTATGCAGCGAGCTCGATGGGCTCGTCTATCACGATTGGCACCCAGCAGATTCGGCGAGCCATGCGGGCATGGAGCGCCTCCTCAGAACACAGCAATTGCGATCCGCGGCGACTTCCCGTCGTTCGGGGCGTCCCAACGCTGGCTCAGAGATGGGGCATGCTCTCCGCAGATGAATCGCATTCCCGACGTCACCATCCGACTTGTCGTCCGGCCACCGAAAGGTGCGAGCCGCGAACTCGCCTTGTCTTCTCCGGCCGACATGCCGTCTCGCGTCGCCGGGGCAGCGATTGCGGACGCACTCGGGTTAGGCGGAGGTCGCTATCAGGCAGTACTCCTAGCGACGGGCGACCCCTTTGGCGATGCCCCCCTGTCGGCGCTTGGCCTGCGCCAGGGCGACGAAATACTGCTGCGCGAATGCCCTGCCGGCGGCAAGGCACAATCTGCGGACCTGCTGATCGAGCTCGCTATCCAGGAGCCCGAGCGACCCGCTCGGACGGTCTCTCTATCTACCGGCGAGCATCTAGTTGGACGCTCAGAGCACAGCGTCGCCGTCCGGCTCCACGACCTCACCGTCTCGGGAGTGCACGCGAGGATTGGCATCTCGAGCGCAGGCGTGACAGTGACCGATCAGAAGTCTACGAATGGCACGCGCCTCAACGGTCAAAGGCTCGACCCCTTGGCCGTAACCACCGTCGCTCTGCCTGCGGATCTGCTCATGGGCAAGACAACTATGACGATCGCGGTGCTGAGCGATTCGAACACCCAGCGTACTGACGTTCAGCGCGAGCGCACGGCGCGCCCTGTGGAGGCCGTCAACGGCAATGGGGACATTCTCTTCAACCGCCCGCCGCGGGTCGTCCGGCCGTTGCCTAAAGAAACCCTGCCAGTGGCGTCGCCTCCATCGGATCCGCAGAAAGGCCGGATTCCCATCGCCACCTCGGTGGTGCCACTCGTTCTGACCGCCTCGCTATTCCTGCTTGCGCCCAACTCGCCGCCAACATTCTTGCTGTTCGCGCTCATGAGTCCAGCGATCGCCGTTGCTTCCTTCTGGGAGGATCGGCGCCACGGGAGCGGGGCGTTCAAAGACCAGAGCGCTCGATTCCGTACCTCCGTGGAATCGGCCATACGGCGGGCCGCCGACTTACGTCGAGGAGAAGCCGAACGTCGAGTCTCCGACTGTCCGTCTCCCGACACTGTCGCGGACTGGGCCCGAAAGCGCGCCACTCGACTGTGGGAGCGGCGCCTCGACCACGAGGACTTCCTTCGCCTGAGGGTTGGCCTTGGCACAGACGACTCGCTGATCAGTATTGACGTCGCCGGCGGAGGGAACGACGAGCTACGAGCTTGGGCGCAGCAGCAGGTGGACGCGAACGCGACACTGGCAAAGGTTCCAATCACGCTTGACCTGGCGGCCGTTGGGTCCGTGGGCATAGTCGGTTCCAGGCAGCACGTCGAGTCGCTGGCCAGGTGGTTGGCAGTTCAGGTAGCGTGCCTTCACAGCCCACGCGATCTAGCTATCGCTGCGATTGCCAGCGATCAAGGAGCGCCTTCGTGGGAGTGGCTGAAATGGTTCCCGCATGTGCGCCCTGAGAATTCGCCTCTGCGCGGCCGTTCACTCGCCGGGCCGTCGCGGTTGACAGCCCTCGTGTCAGACCTTCGCCGGCTCCAGGCTGATCGGAGTTCGCCCAAGTACGGTGCGGCGCTCCAGTCGAGAGAGTCGAAGCGGCCTTGGGTTCTGCTGCTTGTTGATGGAACCGCACCGGTAGACCGAGCGGCGATAGCACCTCTGCTTTCGTCAGCCACAACTTCGGGAATCGTCGCGATCTGGATGGCGGGCCGAACCGAGGACATTCCCGGCGACTGTCAGTCAGTGATCGAGATTGCTGCGGACGGGTCCGCGAGCCTCACTGATCGCTCCGGTCGGTGCCACTCTCGGATCGCGCCCGACGGTCTTATCGTCGATGCCGCGCGCGAGATAGCCCTGGCGATGGCGCCCGTAAGTGACGTCAGCGCCGAACAGGCTTCGGGGGGTGTTCCATCCGAGGTCGGATTGCTCGAGGCTCTGGATGCTCCGGGTGGATCAGTCGAGCAGTGGCTCGGAAACGCTTGGCGCAGTCCGAGCGATGCTCTCGGCGTTCCAATCGGGGCCCTTGCCGATGGCCCGTTTGTTCTCGATATTGAACGCGACGGCCCACATGGTCTAGTCGCCGGAACGACGGGCGCAGGGAAGAGTGAACTCCTCCAGACGCTTGTCGGGGCGCTAGCCGCCGTTCACCCACCGAGCCGCATCACTTTCCTGCTGATCGACTACAAGGGTGGCGCCGCGTTCCGGGAGTGCCGCGATCTGCCGCACACCGTCGGCTATGTCACGGACCTGAGCCCTAGCCTAACTGCCAGAGCCCTCACCTCGCTGAACGCCGAGATCCGACGCCGCGAGCACGTTCTGAGTGCCTCCGGCGCGAAGGACCTCAAGGGGTTACGCCGCGTCGACCCAGCGGCGCCGCCCAGCCTGCTCATCGTCGTCGACGAGTACGCCACTCTCCTCAAAGAGCTCCCCGACTTCGTGTCGGGGTTGGTCGACGTCGCACAACGCGGTCGAGCCCTCGGTGTTCACCTTGTCCTGGGCACGCAGTCGCCAGGCGGAACCGTTGCCCAGGCCATCCAGGCGAACATCGGCTTCCGCATCGCGCTGCGAACTGCCAATTCGGAAGAGAGCTCCGCCGTCGTCGGCAGCGACGTGGCTTCGGGCATCTCACCCGACGTCCCGGGCCGCGCTTACGCCCGAATGCCGTCGGGCGACCTGCTGCTCTTCCAGGCCGCGTACGCGAACGCTCGACGGACGACTGACCAGACCGCCAGCGTCTCGGTCGGCGAGTTCGGCTTCCTGAGCGGCGGGGCGGGACGCAAGAAGGCCGAAGGCTCCGAGGGCACGACCGATCTCGGAGCTATCGCGGAGGCCGCATGCAGCGTCTTCGCCGCGTCGGGCCAGCCGGAGCCGCACCGGCCGTGGCTGCCGCCGCTGCCGCTTGTCGTAAAGGCCTCGGACCTTGCGTCGGAGGACGGCCAGGTGCCGCTCGGCCTGGTCGACGAAGCCGAGAACCAGCGCCAGGTCATGGCCACTCTCGACCTGGAGGCAAGCGGCGGCCTGATCGTCTACGGGACGTCCGGGTCGGGCAAGACCACCACGCTGCGGGCCGCGGCCGTCGGCCTCGCCGATCTCATGGGGCCGGCCGATCTCCACCTGTACGGGCTCGACTTCGGGGCGGGGGCATTGCGTGTGCTGGAGGCCCTGCCGCAGTGCGGGGCGATCATCCAGGGCGACGACATGGAGCGAGCCGTGCGGTTGCTCCGACTCATTCGACGCGAGATAGAGCTTCGCAAGGCGACTCTCTCGCAAGCGGGACTCTCGTTCGCGGCGGCCGCGCGATCCGATGACCCGGCATTCGCCCTGCCCCGCATCGTTGTCGTCCTGGACGGGTACGAGGGCTTCACCACGGCATTCGAACGAGTGGCGTTCGGCGAGTGGTCGGACGCCCTCCCCAGGATGGTGGTCGACGGGCGCGCCGTCGGCATCCACTTCCTGGTTTCCGCCGCCCGGCGCTTTGCGGTGCCCTCACCGGTAGTGGGAACGCTGGAACGACGCCTCGTCCTGCGCCAGGCCGAGCCGGACGACTACCTGCAGCTCGGACTGCGCGTAAACCCCAGGCAGATCCCCGAACTGCCGCCGGGCCGCGGCTTCACCGAAACGACCACTCTGATCCAGTGCGCGGTGGTGGGCGGAGCACAGGAGTCCGAGCAANCCGCCGGCATCAAGGAAGTCGCGGCTCGGGCCCGCGAGAAGTTCGCCGCGGCTGATGTTCCGACCATCGGCCGGCTGCCGACCAGCGTGTCGATCGCGTCACTGCCGGCGCGGCTCGAGTCGGGCGCGTTCGCGATCGGAGTGGGGGACTCCGCGCTTGCCCCGGTGGGGATGCGCATGGAAGACGGGCACGTCCTGATCGCCGGCCCCGGCCGCAGCGGACGCACCACCGCGCTCGTGTCTCTGGCCGACTCGATCCGCCGGGGTGGCGAGAAGTGGCCGATCCACTTCCTCGCGCCGCGCGACGCGCCGAAGAGCGTTGCGCCACAAGCGTTCGATCAGCTGCACGTCGGCATCGACGCATGCGCCGAGTACCTGCAGAACCGGGAGTGGGAAGCCGCGGCCGACGGGTCCGGCAACGTGGTGCTGATGATCGACGACTGCGATGAGCTCATCGACCAGTTCGATGCGCCGGCTCTTGTCCAGGCCGCTCGACGCCGGCCGCCGGGCCTGTGGATCGTCGTCGCGATGGAAGCGGACGCGGCCCGGAGCGCCTACCGCGAGGGGCTCAAGGTCCTGCGGCGGCACCGCCACGGCCTGCTCCTGAGCCCGGACATCGACGTCGACGGCGAGCTGCTTGGGGCGCGCCTGCCGCGCTTCTCGACGGTCCCCGGCAGCGTTGGCCGCGGCTACCTGGTCCGCCGCGAGGAGCTGGAACTGGTCCAGGTCGCTCGCGCCTGAGCTAGCTGCGCTTGAGGGTCGCCGATGGGGCTGACATCGGCGTGGGACCAAGACTCGGTTGTGGCGGAGGGACGATCGCCGCCGGAGCCCACGACGCCGGCTGATAGAAGTAAGCCTGGCCGAAGTGGTTTCCGCCACCATCGGTCATCAAGCCGAGAACCTCGTTGAGCGTCTTGAGGCCTTCATCCCCTTTATCCCACGTTGAGGGGAGGCTCGCTTTGTGATCGTCTGGAAGCGTCACGACTTCACCGACGCCGTCCCTCTGGGCCGTGCCGTAGTTTGCCTGCGCGAGATACACTTTGCTGCCTGAGGTTCCCAGGAATATCGCTGAGTGGTGAACCCCATTCGCCGTGCCTGGATAGTAGTCCAGGTCGTTTAGGACTTCGCCGTCCTTCGTCAGCTCTTTGAAGTTGGGGCCAAGTTCCAGAAACGATCCTGAAGGGGGCATCGACGTCAGGGGATTGGCGGGCTCCCAATGCTGTCCTGTGGGGACAATCTCATAGCCAGTCCAACCATCTGGCCAGTAGACCGAAGGGACAGTCAAATTGAGAGCCGGATCCTGCATCACCCGGGACATGTAGGCAAAGCAATCGTGCTCGGGCACGCCGTTCATTCGCGAGATTGCGTCGAGAAGCGCTTGGCTCGGCGCGTTCGCCGAAGAGGCCCCGGCACTTCGGACTGCCGATGTCGACGCGCCCAGGACGGCCCCTGCTGACCCCGCCATGATCCCTGCCAGCGCCGCGCGCAGGTCTGCCTGCGTGCCGTTCCAGCCCTCGGCCGTACTGCGAGCGAGGGTCAACCTGTCTCGAAGATCGGCCGACTCACTCTGAAGCGACTGCCGGTTGTCGCCCAATAGCGATCTCGCGCAGTTGAGCTGATCGCCGACCCACGACGATCCGCCGCGCGCCTGCGCCGACCGTGACCGCGACGCCATCGATCGCGCCAGATCGTCGTGCGTGGAGGCCTGCGACTGAAGCGTTTGAACCACTCCGTCTAAGAAGTCCAGCTGGAACAGGAGCCTCATGGCAGGCGCTACTTCGCCGGGGCCGAGTAGAAGTTGATTTGGTTGTCCGAGTCCGGTAGGACGCTTCCATCCGCTCCGAATTGGTGCCACATGGAGAGGAGCGAGGTCTTGGCTCCCGGGTCGGATCCCAAGGTGGTGTTGGCGAGGGACGCGACCTCAGTTGAGGATAGCCGGTGGGGGAGGCCATCCGCTCCAACGCTGAAGACACCGGGTGGTCGATCGGCCAACGCGGCGCCCGACCCCCAGTTCGACTGAGCGACGTAGGCCACTCCGTTCTTCGAGCCAAGGTAGATCCCCGAGTGGTGATAGCCAGAATCCCCGTCCTGACCCATCTCGAAGAATGAGCCCGGCCTTGGGGCTGCAGCGTTGGCGGCATGAATGAAGCCGGCGGCCGTCCAACCGGCGCTGGAATAGATGCCCCCCCCGCCGTCGCCTGGTCGCTTGGAGATTCCCATCTTCTGCATAACCGCGGTCACGTACTGCACGCAGTCATTGGACCGAGCGTCTCCCGCAGCGTTGGTCATGGATGCCATGCCCTTCGTTCCGGCCAGGAGAATGACGGCAAGCGACTCGTCGAGAACGCCGCTTTTCGTCGCGACACTCTTGGCCTGCGCTGCTGCCGCGCCCGTGCCGGTCGCCATGACCGAGGCCAGCGCCATCCGCAGGTCGGCCTGGTTGCCATCCCAGCCTTCGGCCGTGCTCCGGGCGACGACCAGTCGATCCCGGAGATTGGCCGATTCGGTCTGCAGCGACTCTCGGTGGCCGCCCAGAATGGAGCTGGCGTACCTGAGTTGGTCGCTGACCCATGACGAACCACCGCGCGACTGTGCCGACCGCGCCCTCGACGCTATCGACCGGGAAAGGTCGTCATGCGTCGAAGCCAGCGAATGGAGCGTGCGAACGATGTCGTCGAGGAATTCCAGCTGGAATTGGAGCTTGGCCATACCGTCCTAGATCAGTGCCGTCCCGACTTCTGTTGAGCCCGCCGCTGGTCGTCTTCCCATTGCCGGATCGTGGACTCAAGGCGGGACGCTTCGTCGAAGAGCGTTTGCGCTGCCGCCTCAACGATTCCGGCCGCCCGAAGGCCTTGATCTCGGAGGTCGCCGAGGCGGTTGCGGAGTCGATCCGCGGCTGGCCCGAGAAACGCCCACTGGGGAATCTCGGGCAGCGAGCGCGCCGCGGCTCGCATCCGTGATGCTTCGTCTTGCAGGCCACGCGCTTCCTGGCGCATGCCCTCAGGATCACCGTTGGGCCGACCCATTTCGGAGCCTCGACCAGATGGGACTAGGAGCCGGCGGCCTCGATGCGCTGGCGGCGGTTCTCGACGTCGGCGCCGGCGGTGCGGAGCGCTTCCGTGAGATTGCGCAGGGTGGGCACGAACTGCGAGTTCCACTGTTCGAGGAACTTGTCGTGGGCGGGGCCGGTCCACGAAGTGCCGCTTATCTGGCTGTTCAGGGAGCTGATCAGCCCCTCAACGTCACTTGCCTTCGCGCTGAATGTTCGGCTAAGTGTCGCGAGCTGTTGGATGTCCGCACCGATTTGGGCCATTGTCCCCGCCTCCAGGGTTTGTGTAGGTGGCCGCGAGTGCGACCTGTTGGCATCCCGAGGTCCGTTTTCGGTTCACGAGCTGGACTCGGATGCGCTCATCGAATTCTGGTCGCTCAATCACGGCGGAGTCAACCATCACGGTGGCACGAACCGTACCGGTCGGACACGTAATTGAAGCTATCGCGGTGCGTCGAGGCGACGTTCTTCCGCTTGGCGATCAGCCATTCTCGGTTGGGCGTCCGTCCTGGTCGAGGCCGCCCCGTGGCGGTGGATGACGCCAGTGGCGTTGGCATCGGCGAGGTCCTGGGCGAGCCCGGCGAGTATGGTCTTTGTCTCGGGCCAGCTATATGGGCCATGGCTTGTCAGCCCTTCATAGAGCGAGGGGCCCTCTATGTACTCGAGGGCGAGAAACGGCACCTTGTCTCGGAAGCCGCAGTCGAGGACCTTCACGACATGGATCGAGTCGATTCGCTGGGCAAGCTCGGCCTCCCGCTCGAAGCGGCGGACGTAGCCGGGATCCTCGGCGTAGGCGTCACGCGGTAGTTTGACCGCGACGGTCGCACCGGTCTGTTCGGCGCGGGCCTTCCAGACCTCTCCCATGCCGCCACGGCCCAGTTCGGACAGGAGGGTGTAGCGCTCTCAGTCATGGAGTGTACAGCTCAGCTGAAGCGAGATTGGACATCCCGTCCGTGCCTCCGACGACCAGGACTTGGCCGTCGGAAAGCAGCGTGGCGGTGCAATCGACACGGCTGGCGATCATCGAGCCGGTGGGGCTGAAGGCGCCGGTTGCCGGATCATACAGTTCGACCAATCCGCCCCCGCTTCCCGCGATGAGGACGCGGCCGTCGGACAAGAGCGTGGCCGTAGCGGCACTGCGGGCGCTGGCCATCGAACCGGTCGGGCTGAACGTGCCGGCATTCGGGTCATACAACTCGGCGCCCGCGAGAATTTTGTAAGCACCCAACTCGCCTCCGGCGATCAGGACGCGGCCGTCACCGAGCAAGGTAGCTGTGTGGCCCGCACGACCCGCAGCCATCGAGCCAGTCTGACTGAAGGTGCCGGTCTTCGGGTCATACACCTCGGCTGATGGGAAAGACGTGGCCCAGCTGTCCGCCCCTCCGGCAATCAGGACGCGGCCGTCACGGAGCATGGTAGCTGTGTGGCCCCCGCGAGCCGTAGCCATCGAACCGGTCGGGCTGAAGGCGCCGGTTCTTGGGTCATACAACTCGGCGGAGGCGAGCATGTTGTTGGCGCCACCTTGCCCGACCCCCACTTGCACGTCGGAGCCGCCGGCGATCAAGACGCGGCCATCGGGAAGCAGCGTGGCGGTGTGGCCGATGCGCGCCGTGCCCATCGAGCCAGTCGCAGTGAAGGTGCCGGTCTTCGGGTCGTACAGCTCCGCCGAGGCGACAATGCCGTTGTCGCCCGTACCTCCGACAATGAGCACGCGGCCATCGGGAAGCAGCGTGGCGGTGTGGCCAACGCACGCCGTGCCCATCGAGCCAGTCGCAGTGAAGGTGCCGGTCTTCGGGTCGTACAGCTCCGCCGAGGCGACAACGCCGATGTTGCCCGTGCCTCCGACAATGAGCACGCGGCCGTCAGGAAGCAGCGTGGCGGTGTGGCTGATGCGCGCCGTGCCGATCGAGCCTGTATGGCTGAAAGCGCCCATCGTCGGCGTCGGCGTCGGCGTCGGCGTCGGCGTCGAGGAGCGAGCGAAGGTGCCCACGGCGATAGCCGCCACCAGACCTATCACGAGACCCACGAACCACCAGCCAGGCATCCGCGCAGGGTGCCAGGAGTGTTGAATGGACGGGGGAGCGACCGGCGCCGGCCCCTTCCTGACAACGACCGTCTGGGCCGCCAGGACCTGGGTCGGCGCGTCCTGGGCCGGTACTACCTGGGTCGGAGCGTCCTGAGCTAAGGTGGCCCGATCCGACGAAACCTGCGTCGGCGCAATCCGAGTCGGCCACGCATCCGGAGCTGGCACGGCAGGCCGGGCGACCCGCCGTGGTGCCACCGCCTGGGCCGACAGCGTGGGTGCGTCGGCAACTCGGGTCGGTGATACAGCCGCCGGTAACGACGCTCCGTATAGCACTGGCAGCAGGTCGCTTGCCCGTTGCGGTCTGTCCTCCGGGTTCTTGTCCAGGAGCCAGGCCACTATCGGACGAGCCTCTTCCGGCAACCTGGTGAGGTCGGGGGCTTCGCGAACGTGGCGCAGGATGACTTCCTGATATGTTCGACCTTCGAACGGCACGACGCCTGTGAGGATCTCGTAGGCGATGATGCCGAGGCTGTAGAGATCGGATCGTTCGTCCGCGGGCCCCTCGGGCGCGAGATAGGCGGGCGTGCCCAGAAGCGTCGCGGTGCCGGTGACGCGCGACAGATCTAGCCCTCGCGCGATCCCGAAGTCCGCGATCTTGGCGACCCCATTTGAGTCGATCAGGATGTTGGCGGGCTTGAGATCGCGATGGATCACACCTGCGGCATGAGCATCGGAGAGACCCTGGGTTATCTGCGTGAGCAGCGGTTTAGCCTCGGCCCAGGTGTAGGGACCATGCGCGGATATGTGCTCGCGCAGCGTCTTGCCGTTCACGAATTCCAGCGCCAGATACGGCGTCCCCTCTGTGACGCCGTATTCGACAACCCGTACGACGTTGCGCGAATGGATTCGCTTTGCAAGCTCGAGCTCGCGCTCAAAGCGCTTGATGTAGCCCGGGTCCTCCGCATAGACCTCGCGTAGCCGCTTGAACGCGACCATCGATCCGGTCTGCTCGTCTCGGGCCTTCCAGACGACACCCATGCCGCCGCGCCCGATCTCGGCGAGCAGGGTGTAGCGCTCAGTCATAGGGCGACCGGGATCTGGTGATCGCCGACAGGATCGACAGTCTGGGTGAGCGATGCGCTACAGACCGTGCTGGCGTTTCGCTCGAGCTGGCGCCGGAGCCGGAGGTCGGCGCCTGACTCACACCGTTTGTTGCCGCCGCGGCGGTCGGTGTCGGAGCCGAGGCCTGACCGTTTGCGGCGGCCATCGCGAAGCCGCCTACCAGGGCAGTGGCATTGTCCCGGCCACCTGCCTCCAGGGCGGCAGCCACGAGGGCGTTGGCACTCTCCGCTACTGTGAGGCCGCTAGCCAATTGCCCAATGGCGGGGTCCTCGATCATGCCGTGAATGCCGTCCGTGCAGAGGACAAGCCGCTCGAGGGGCTGGATCGGCCGTGGACCGAAGACGTCCACTAGGACCACCGGCTCCGACCCTATGCTTCGAGTCAGAACGTTTCGATCTGGGGCGGCGCGCGCTTCGTCGGCTGTGATCTGGCCGGCGGCAACCCTCGCAGCGACGAGGGAGTGATCGTGGGTAATCTGTGAGGCTTTCCCGCCCGTCACGAGGTAGGCACGCGAATCCCCGACATTGGCGATGACGACCGTCGCGTCAGGCTCCGACACGACGGCGACAACCAGAGTTGAGGCCGCGGCACCATTGCCCGTAATCGCAAACACATTGCGATTGGCGAGGGTAAATGCCTCGGTGAGTGCGGCGGCTGGATCGGTCCAACGTTCGTTGGCGAGATAGTCGACGGCGGTTTCGACTGCCGTCAGACTTGCGCGCTCACCCTGCGGCCCCCCACCGACTCCGTCTGCGACCGCCCAGATGGAGAAATGCCGGTCGCCGCGAGCGACTTTCTCGGCCCTTGCGTAATCCTCGTTGTTGGGGCGGACTCGGCCTACGTCGGTTGAGGTCGACACCTCAATAACCGGCGCGCCCGTCCGCAGTAACTCGGCTCGCTCCAGGTGAGTCAATGTGTCCCGTCTCGCTTCATTGCGATCCCCCGCAATTCGATCTCAAACGCAAGCGTCGGTGCTCTCGACTCCGCGGCCTTCCGCCAGGGGTCGGGAGCGACGAGGGAGATCCCGGTTCCCACCAGGCCGATTCCGCGAACTAGGGTTGCCGCCAAGCTCCCAAGTCGTGCCGAGCGAGGTCTTCGCGGTCTACGAGGAGCAAGTCAACCGCTCGACGCTCACCGCCATGCTATGTGCACATCATGAGGGAGTTGCGGCAGCGCCGCGACGTGTGTGCAGCACCTAGCCGGGCGGCGGGAGCAGCGACGCGTCGGGCTTGCTTTGCGTCGGCTGCCTGTGCACGTCGAAGCGGGCCACATCATTCGCTCCGTTCCTGCCGGAAAGCAAGTCACAATCGCCCTGCGGCCCCGACCAAGCGGTCGCTGGGGTCACAGTAGGCGTATCTTCGTGGACGTTCGGCCGGGACCGGTGGTCTCTTGGCCTCCCGACCGGCGGCGAAGGGGTGGCACGTTGGCGCTGACCGGCGGGGTCGCGGACAAGTTCGGGAATCTATACGAAGGCCGTTGGACCGTAGCGTGTATGGCGGAGGTCCTGGCCGACCGGTGGACCTCGATCACGCTCGAGCCCTATGATGGCTTCAAGATCGAGTTCACCGGGGTCTGCGCCGACGGATCTGCTTAGCACCATCAGGCCAAGCGTCGGGCACCAGGCCAGCGATAGACGCCCTCGAATTCGAGGTGGCTTTCGGCCCCTGTTATCTCGGCCACCGCTCCCCGCCCCTTCAACGTTTGCGCGAACGCCATTCTGACCTCCACATAGGTCAACGAACAGCGGTGGCAAAGTATGTCAACGCTATGGTAGTCCGGGTTGGCGGCGCCGGTTCCTCGGCATTACCAACGCGCACCGGACAGTTCCGAGCGGGCGGTTCGCCGACTGTCGGGCGAGGACCACTTGAGGAGACTCGAACCGCGGCCTTACTAGAAGTCGATCGGATCGGCGCTATGGTTTCATGTTGTCGGTCATTCGGGCCTTCGACGCGACCTCGACTCGGCGCTTCCACGCGGTCCGCACCCCTCCACCGCGATACGCCCCACTGTGCCCGGCCGGCAGGCCGCAGAGTTCGATCGACGGCCCAGGGGCGAGGAGCCGGACGTCCCCCTACTGCGCCTGCGTCCCGAGTCGTGCCGCTCGCATCCTGGCTATCTCGGAGCGGGCGAAGAGGACGAGGCCGGGCTCGTCGTTGATCGAGAGAGCGATATTCGCATACCGCCAGGCGTCGCAGGCATCGTCGTTCGACTTCATCGGCGAGTCAGCCATCTCGCCACTGCCGCGCTCCTGCTTCCAGACGTAGGCCGGTACCTCGCCCAGCAAGCCCGTGCAGGTCGGTGAGACCGTCATGCCCGCTGCCAGCGCATCGGTGACCGCGGTAATGCCGGCGAGCACGTCGTTGTTGGCCTTGACCATGGCGAGCCCGGCGCGGCGGCATTGCTCGATGTAGGCGGGCTCGGACGGATCCGCGTAGAACCTGCAGTGGTAGCGGGCGTGGAGGGCTTTGAGGGCCGGGATGACGTTCTCGATCGTGAGGCCACGACCGTAGACCTCAGCGAGGGTAGCGCGGCGCCCGGAGCCCGACTCGCCCACCACTTCGCAGGCAAAGGCATGGCGAAAGCCCCAGTCCACGCCCGCCACCACGCGCTTCCACTCGGTCTGCTCTGGCTCGGCTATCTGGTCGTCGGGGATGAACCAGATCCCACCCTCGGCGGCGACCCATTCACCAAGGTGATAGCGGCGGTGGAAGTAGTCGTCTGGACTAGCCTGGGCTTCGGCGATGTAGTCGGCCGCAAGGGTGGGGTTCTCGAACGTAGAGGCATGGAGGTAGACACGCGAGGGTGACTGTGGCGTGAAGCGGGCCTTGAGCCAGTGGCAAGGACCCGCGGGGTTGGTGGCCGCGGTGATCTGGTGGTAGGGAATGCCTGGCCAGGACAGGCGGCCCTTGGCCATGACCCAGTCGCCCTCACTGCACTCTGCCGCCTCGTCGAGAAAGGCCCAGCCCAACTCGACCGAGCCGACCTTGGAGGGGACGCCTGTGATCGGATCGGGATCTAGGCCGAAGAGCCAGATACGCGAGCCGTTGGCGAGCTCATACCAGTGCTGGGCGGCGTTGGATCGGGCGATCGCGCCCGGTGGCACGACATCGACGAGGAGTGTCCGTTCGGTCGAGGCCGGCAGCGAGGCTGCGGTCTTGCGGAAGATCCCGATCGGGATACCTGGGTAAGTCTGGGCGAGGTAGTAGGCCTTCTCGCAGCCGATGCGGCTCTTGCCTGCCCGAAAGGCACCCGAATAGAGGACTTCGGGAGCCCGCGACTCGAAGAAGACCCGCTGCTGCTCGTTTATGAAACGAGGCCCAAGCTCGGCTCGCAGAGCTTCGAGCGTCGTGCGGGGCATGCCGCGCAGTAGGTCCCTTGCGGGGGTATTCATTCCTCCTCCTCGGCTAGGACTTCGTCGATGGCCTTGCGCAGAGCCGCCTTCTCGTGGTCGCCCATCCCCGCGAGCACCTGCTGTGTCACGATCGGACCGCCGGCTGCTCCCGTCAGCTCAAGGCGGGCGTTGTCGCGGTACACCGCAGGTCGATGTGCCCGCAGCAGGAACATGAGGAGCGAGTCGCTTGTCGATAGAGCACGCCTCCGGGCCTCGGCTTCGAGGCCGTCGATGGCGTCCTCGCGAGCCTGGGCCCAGTCCGCGGCGAACCGCGGATCGCGTGCCCGGCGTTTGTAGACGGTGTCGCGGTCGATCCCGGCACTCAAGGCCGCGAGACGGACAATGCCCGACGCGCGGAATGACTCGATAAAGCGGGGGCCCCAGTCAGCCCTGTGCGCCCTAGCCATCGACCCGTACCGCCTTTCCGCCGCTGAAACCCTGCCAGCGCTCGATACACACCTGAGCGTAGGCAGGGCTGATCTCCAGGCCGTAGCAGCGACGAGCGGAGCGCTCCGCCGCGATGAGGCTCGTTCCCGAGCCCAGGAACGCGTCGTAGCAGATGTCGCCCGGACGGGTGTGGTAGGCGATCGGGCGGGCGAATAGCTCGACCGGCTTCTGCGTGGGGTGGATGCCGTTGGACTCGCCGATCTGATCGACCGCCCAGACCGTGCTCGCGTTGGCGGGCGGCTTGCGGCGTGGGGATGCACCTTCCACCCAGCCGTAGAAAGCGGGCTCGTGCTGCCACATGAAGTGCGAGTGCGTCAACACGGCCCGCGCCTTGACCCAGATGAGCTGCTGATGGACGAGCAGGCCGCACGCGCTCCAAGCCGCCTCGACGAGGGCTTGACGCTTGTGGGCGTGCCACTGGTATATCGCGACGTGCGGCGCGAGATGGGGCAGGGCGGCCTCGATGAACGAGCGGAAGAACGCCACGCCTGCGGCCGGGTCTACATAAGCGTCCCAGTGCTTGTCCTTGACCGATCGGCGGTTGTGCCAGCTCTGGGGGTGAGCGCCCCCGTCGTAGTCGACGAGATACGGCGGGTCGGTCGCCATAAGGGTCGCGCTCTCTCCGTCGAACAAGCGCGCCACATCGTCGGGCTTCGTGCTATCGCCGACCAGCAGGCGGTGCCCGCCCAGGAGCCAGAGATCACCTGCCTGGACGTAGACGTCCGCGGCGGCGGGAACGGGCGGGGCAGCTTCGGGATCGGTCAGGCCACCGGCGGTGATTCCGCTCTGCTGCGCGAGATCCGCGAGCATCGCGCGAAACGCCTCGTCGGATGGCGTGAGATCGCGTAGCAGTTCCTCGAGCTTGGCTGCATCGGCTCCGGCCATCGCCGCGAGGGGATCGAGCGACGCGAGGACCAGGCGCTCCTCCTCTTCGGACAGATCGACGTAGGTGACCGGCACGGACGGCTCACCTCTCGCGAGGGCAAGCTCGACTCGGAGATGACCATCGACGAGATGTCCGGTCCGGCGGTTGACCATTACAGCGGCGACCCAGCCAAGCTCGGAGAGCGCACCCTCTAGAGCGCGTTGCTGCTCGCCCGGATGAACTCGCCAGTTGGCAGGATTGGCGATGAGCCCTCCGGGTGGCTCTTCACCGTGGCCGACGATACGGGAGCGCCAGGGGGTTGCTTCCTCGGGGGCTGGCTTTGGGCAGGACGAACGGGTGCGTTGAACGCGTGACATAGCTATTCTCCGGCGTCCTGGAGCTTTGGAAGTCCTCGATGAGTCCGAACGTCGGACCTGGGGACTTTCATAGATTCAGGAAGCTGTCGCGATCATACACCCCAATCCCGCATAAGTGAACAGGCGTGCGGTTGAACAAGCGCTCTTATGGGGCCCTAGATGTTCGCCGCCAACGCGTCGAGAATGCGAGTCAGCCCGCCACGAGTCCGGCTCGGGTCAGAGCATCCGCGGCCCGAACACCGAGCGCCTCGGGAGTCTGGCGGGCATAGCGTCGGGTCGGCCCGGTCGAGGAGTGACCAAGGTATCGACTCACTTCTTCGAGCGGCATGCCGTTGTTGACCAACAGCGTTGCTGTGCCGTGGCGGATGCGATGTGAGCCGAAGCAGCGCAGGCTCCCGCCTCCCGCGTGGTATCGGCGGGTCAGCATGAGCGAGAGGGAATTGGTCGTGAGTGGCGCCGGCTTCCCGCCGGCATGCGAGAGGAAGAGCCAGCCGGGATCGCCGGCTGGGGTGGGGGAGGGCAGGAAGGCGGCTCGTCCGTGATCGAGATAGGCAGATATCGCGCTCGCGGTTCCCGGTTGCAGGGCAAGCTCGAGGGTCTTGGCGCCCTTGGCCCGCCGGAAGCGGATGACCGCGCGCTCGAAGTCGACATCGCCTATCCGCAGGAGACGGACACTTGAGTTGCGGGCCGCGGTTGTGACCAGGATCGAGACGATCGCCGCATCCCGCAGATCAAGTGGTCCCTCTCCGGCACAGCCCCGTTCGAGGGCATGCAGGTCGTCAAGTGTGGCGCTCTTTGTCGGTGTCTCCTCGCTGGGGAGGAGGGGATTGAGGGCCGCTCGCCGCCGAGAGCGACGGAAGGGATTGGCCGCAAGAAGGCCCTCATCTACGAGCCAGATCGCGAGTGAGCGTATCGGTCGGACATAGGCATTGACGCTGTTGGCCGAGAGCGTCTGAACTGGGCCGACTTCTAAGGATCGCGCGAGGGCATTGGGTGCTCCGCGCCAGACCCTTGAGACCTTGGGCCTCGTTCGCAGGTCGCTCACATATTCGACGAGGGTCATGAAGTCGAGCGAATCGGTCGTTGCCGGCAACCCGCGAGCGTCGAGCCAGTCGAGCAGGCGGG